>Ga0116210_1000369_pt1 | contig 46149 bp, 39 predicted proteins | sample TshhotsprinmetaG_FD_94483 | JGI IMG/M metagenome (GOLD analysis project Ga0116210, IMG submission 94483) | Hot spring microbial communities from South Africa to study Microbial Dark Matter (Phase II) - Tshipise hot spring metaG | ecosystem: Environmental > Aquatic > Thermal springs > Hot... | reverse complement strand
CTGCCCATCATCCAGAACCTGGAAACCTTCTTCGAAGGCCAGCCGGCCTTCGGCCAGACCGGCCTCTCCCTTTTCAAGACCCTGCGGCTCCCGGCCCTGTTGCACCCCCATTCGCTGGAAGCCCAGCTCGAGTTTTTATTGCACCGCTTTGGCGGCAGCCTGGGACGCTTCTACTACCGGATGCTGGTCGGCCTCGACGTGATCCGCGAGGAGGGGCGCTCGTTTGTCGCGCCGGTTAATTTTGACGGGCCGGGCGGTGGGGGTGGGGGCGAAAGTGAGATGCTGGACATCCGGCGGCTCCTCTCCGAGCCCGAACCCGAGGCCTTCAGCCCCGACCTGGACTGGATGCCGCGCTGCGTCCTGATTGCCAAGAACACCTATGTCTGGCTGGATCAGCTCTCCAAAAAATACCGCCGCGAGATCAGAACCCTCGACCAGATTCCCGAGGAGGAGCTGGCCCAACTGCAAAGCTGGGGGGTGACGGGCCTGTGGCTCATTGGGCTTTGGGAGCGCAGCAAAGCCTCAGCGCGCATCAAGCAGCGAATGGGCAACCCCGAGGCCATCGCCTCGGCCTACGCGCTGTACGACTATGTGATTGCCAGAGAGCTGGGGGGTGAGGAGGCCCTCGAGGTGCTCCGGCAAAAAGCCGCCCGTCACGGCCTCCGCCTGGCCTCGGACATGGTGCCCAACCATGTGGGCATCGACGGGCGCTGGGTGATGGAGCACCCCGACTGGTTTATCCAGCTTCCCTACCCGCCCTACCCCAGCTACACCTTCAACGGGCCGGATCTGTCGTCCGACGAGCGGGTGGGCATCTTCCTGGAAGACCACTACTACGACAAGACCGACGCGGCGGTGGTGTTCAAATGGGTTAATCGGCAGACCGGCGAGGTGCGCTACATCTACCACGGCAACGACGGCACCGCCATGCCCTGGAACGACACCGCCCAGCTCAACTACCTGCTGCCCGAGGTGCGCGAGGCGGTGATCCAGGCCATCCTGCACGTGGCCCGGCAGTTTCCCATCATCCGCTTCGACGCGGCCATGACCCTGGCCAAGCGCCACGTCCAGCGGCTATGGTGGCCCGAGCCGGGGGGCTCGCCCTGGGGGGCCTCGGTGCCCAGCCGGGCCGCCTTCGCCATGAGCAAAGAAGACTTCGACCGGGCCATGCCCAGGGAGTTCTGGCGCGAGGTGGTGGATCGGGTCGCGGTGGAGGCCCCCAACACCCTGCTGCTGGCCGAGGCTTTCTGGATGATGGAGGGCTATTTCGTGCGCACCCTGGGTATGCACCGGGTCTACAACTCGGCCTTCATGAACATGCTGCGCGACGAGAAAAACGCCGAGTACCGGCAGATTGTGAAAAATACGCTCGAGTTCGAGCCGGAAATCCTCAAGCGCTTCGTCAACTTCCTCAACAACCCCGACGAAAAAACCGCCATCGAGCAGTTTGGCAAGGGCGACAAGTACTTCGGGGTGATGACCCTGTGCGCCACCCTGCCGGGCCTGCCCATGCTGGGCCACGGGCAGGTGGAGGGGCTCACCGAACGCTACGGCATGGAGTACCGCCGGGCCTACTACGACGAGGCCCCCGACGAGGGCCTGATCGCCTACCACCAGCAGCAGATCTTTCCCTTGCTCAAAAAGCGCCACCTGTTTGCTGAAGTAGAGAATTTCGTGTTCTACGACGCCCAGACCGGCGACGCAGTCAACGAGGATGTGTTTGTTTATTCAAACCGCGCGGGCAGCGAGCGGGCTTTGGTGGTGTACCACAACAAAAACGCCGAGACCCAGGTCTGGGTGCGGCAGTCGGTGGCCCAGCCCTTCAAAACCGCACAGGGCCGCGAGACCCGGCGGGTGGGGCTGGGGCAGGGTCTGCAGCTCAGCTACGACGCCCGCACCTTTAGCATCTTCCGCGACCTGGTGACGGGCCTCGAGCACCTGCACAGCAATCAGGCCCTGCACGAGCAGGGGCTCTACCTGGAGCTGGGCCCCTACCAGCGCAAGGTGTTCCTGGACTGGCGCGAGGTCTACGACGCCGACGGCACCTACGCCCGCCTGGCCCAGATGCTCTCCGGGCGCGGCGTTCCCAGCGTGGACGAGGCCCGGCAGGAGCTCTGGCTGGGGCCCATCCTGCAACCTTTCCGCGCGCTGGTGAGCCCGGCCCTCTTCCGCAGGCTGCTGGCCGCTCGGGGCGGGCTGGACGGGGCTTTGCGGGAAGAGGTACAGGAGAAACTTCTGGCGCTGTACAGGGGCATCGAGGCGCACGTCGAGGGCAACCTGGCCTTGCTGCCGGTACAGCAGGCGCTGGATGGCCTGGCGGGGGTGCTCGAGGCCGGCCTGCACGACGATCTAGTGACCGGCGGCGCGCTTTTGGGCTGGGCCTTCACCCGCGGCCTGGGGAGCCCGGCCCGCCTGGAGGAGTGGCGCCTGGGGCGGGTGCTGGAGCAGACCCTGGCTGAGCTGGGCCTGGAGGAGGCCGCCGCCCGGCGTGCGGTGGGCCTCACCCGGCTGCTGCTGGCCCAGAGTGAGCTGGCGCTGAAGCCAGGCCGCCTACCCCAGCAGATGCCCAGGCTACTGCAAGACCCCGCCGTGCAAAGTTTTTTAGGGGTCAACCGCTTCGAGGGACGGGTCTACTTCAACCGCGAGGCCCATCAGGCCTGGCTCGAGGGCCTGGGGAAGCTGGGGCAGGCCCTGTACCTAGCACAGAGAAAACCTGCGGCCCAGCACGAGAAGCTGCGCACGACCTGGCAAACCCTTCAGTACAAGCTCGAGCAGGCCGCCCTGGACTCGGGTTTTACGGTGGACGGGTATCTGCGAGCCATTGCGCAAAAACCCACGCCTCCAAAAACCCGATCCCCCCGCAAGGCCTCCAGTCGGGGTTCCTCGACCGCGGAGACCCAACCCACAAAAAGCTCACCCAAAACGGTCGAGGCGCCCAGAACCTCAAGCCCCCAGGACGACCTCGAGCGCATCAAGGGCATCGGCCCCAAAATCGCAGCAGCACTACAGGCTGCAGGCATCTCCACCTACGCCCAGCTTGCCAAAGCCAGAGAAAGCACCCTTCGCGCGGTGCTGGCCCAGGCCGGCATAAGGCTGGCCCCCAGCCTGGGCACCTGGGCCAAACAGGCATCCTACCTGGCCAAGGGTGATGAGCAGGGTCTGGCCAACTACCTGCGGCGCCAACGGTCATCCAAGCGTGGGCTGTAATTCGGTGACCTCGGGCCGCAGGTTGAGCTTTTCGATGTACTCGAGGTAATCGGCTTCACTCAGGGGATATTTGCCGGCCACCGCCACAATGAACGCCTCCATCACGTTGGTGCCGAAGCTGCGACCCGCCAGGCGGGGGGTGGTGGTGATCAGCCGGGCAATGCCCCGCGCGCGCATGAACTCCAAGTCCTCCGGGGTGGTGGTGTTGGTCAGGATGACCTTGCCCTGCATGTTGGGCGGCATGAAGCGGCGCATAAAGTGCCAGTCCCCGGCCACCACATCGGCCCATTCGAAGTAGCGCTGGCGCCAGTCTTGCACCTCTTTTTCCTGTTTTTCACCGGTGGGATAGAGCCACTGGAAGGGAAGCTGGGTGATGATGGGCAGCAAAATGTAGGCGATTTTTTGCAGCAGCGAGAGGCGGTAAAGCGGGATGGGCACCCCCAGGCCAAAAATCAGGTCGCCAAAGAGCGTCCGGGCCCCCGCGGCATCCAGTGCTTCGGCCAGCCCAAAGCGGTCTACCGCGCTGGGCACCAGCACCTTTTTGTCTTTCCAGCCAATCTGCGGCTCGAGCAGCCGGATGGCGTTGCGCTCGAGGGTGTGCTTCAGCCCCGAGCCGTCCAGCATGGGGGTCTTCCGGGCGGCCCGGGCCATGCGCGCGGCGTCGCGGAAGGTATAGCGGCGGTTACCCGCGTACACGTAGAGGTCGGCCCCGCCCAGCCCAAAGGCGTCTACCTTTCCATCCAGTTCCTTTACCAGCTCGATGGCCTTCTCCCAGCTCCCATCGGTGCCGATGCGCTCGAGTACAAAGGTCTCCCCCAGGCTCTCCACATACACCTCGGCTTTGGAGTTGCGCCTGGAGGAACCTATCGAAACACTGACCACGTGCTTGGGCATGGCTCACACCCTACTATTACAGTTCAAAACGCATCCGCTGTTCATGGTGCAACCACCAGCCGAATCAGGCCTACCAGCCCCAAGCCCGCCGCCAGGGCCCATAAAACCTGCGCTGTACGCTTGCTGGCCGCGCCCTGGGCGGCCAGCGCCCAGACCAGCAAACCCAGCAGCGCGGCCCCCAGGGCCAGGGTAAAAAGCAGCGCGGGCAGGTTCGAAAGAACCGTCTGAACCATTCAAACCCCCAACAGGGACTTCACCTCGGCGGCCACCCGCTCTTTGGTGAAGCCCAGCTTGCTGTACACATCAGCATAAGGAGCGCTGGCGCCAAAGCGATCGAGCCCCACCGCTTTGTGGGCGTAGCGTTCCCAGCCCAGCGTCGTACCGGCCTCGAGGGCCAGGGTGGGCAGGCTTTTGGGCAGGATGGCCTGGCGGTAGTCCTCGGGCTGGGCCTCGAAGGCCTCCCAGCAGGGCAGCGAGACCACCCGCACCGCAACCCCCTCTTCGGCCAGCAGTTGCTGGGCTTCCAGCGCCAGGGCCACTTCCGAGCCGGTCGCCACAATGGCCGCCTGGGGGTTTGGCACCTCGGAGAGGATGTAACCCCCGCGCTCCACCCCCTCGAGGCGCACCCCCGCCAGCACCGGCAACGCCTGGCGGGTCAGGATCAGGGCGGTGGGGCCGTCGGTGCGCGCCAGGGCCAGCTTCCAGGCCGCCGCGGTCTCGTTGGCGTCGGCGGGGCGTACCACCCACAGGTTGGGGATGGCCCGCAGGCTCATGAGGTGCTCGATGGGCTGGTGGGTGGGGCCGTCCTCCCCAACCGCTATCGAGTCGTGGGTGAAGACAAAAACCGTGGGGGTGCCCATCAGGGCCGCCATACGGATGGCCGGGCGCATGTAGTCCGAAAAGACCAGAAAAGTACCCCCATACGGGCGCAGCGCGCCGCTCAGGGCGATGCCGTTCATGGCCGCGCCCATGGCATGCTCCCGCACCCCGTAGCGGATGTACCGCCCGCCGGGGTTTTCGGGGCCAAAATCGGTCATATCGGGGGTGCGGGTGTTGTTGGAGGGGGTGAGGTCGGCGGAACCGCCCATCAACTCGGGCAGCACCGGAACCAGCTTTTCCAGCACCTTACCCGAGGCCGCGCGGGTGGCTAGCTTCTCCCCGGCGCTAAAGCGGGGGAGGTGGCTTTCCCAGCCCAGGGGGAGCGCACGGCCCAGGCGGCGCTGGAACTCGGCGGCTTTTTCGGGGTGGGACTTGGCAAAAGCCTCAAATTTCCTCTGCCACTCGGCCTGGGCTTGCTGGCCCCGCGCGATGGCCTGCCGGTAGTGGGCGTACACCTCCTCCGGGATTTCAAAAGGCGCATACGGCCAGCCCAGGGCCTGCCGGGTGGCCGCCACCTTCTCGGGCCCCATGGCGTCGGAGTGGGCTTTGTGGTGGCCGGCCAGGGGCGAGCCAAAGCCGATGATCGAGCGCACCGAGATCAGGCTGGGGCGGGGGTCGGCCTGGGCTTCGCGCAGGGCGGCCCGGATGGCCTCGAGGTCTTCCCCGTGCACCCCCGGCACCACGTGCCAGCCGTAGGCCTCGTAGCGCTTCAGGCGGTCTTCGGTGAAAGCCAGCGCGGTGCTGCCGTCAATGGAGATCTCGTTGTCGTCGTAGAGCACAATCAGCTTGCCCAGCCGCAGGTGCCCGGCCAGCGAGGAGGCCTCGGCGCTCACCCCCTCCATCAGGTCGCCGTCCGAGGCGATGACGTAGGTGTAGTGTTCGGCAATTTCGCCAAACTCAGCCACCAGCTTGCGCTCGGCAATGGCCATCCCGACGGCAGTCGAAATACCCTGCCCCAGGGGCCCGGTGGTCACCTCGACGCCGGGGGTGTGGCCGTACTCGGGATGCCCGGGGGTCTTGGAACCCCATTGGCGGAAGCGCTTGAGCTCCTCTAAGGACAGGTCGTAGCCGGTCAGGTGCAGCAGGGCATAGAGCAGCATCGAACCATGCCCCGCCGAGAGCACAAAGCGGTCTCGAGCCGGCCAGTGGGGGTCTTTGGGGTTGTGCTTCAGAAACTCCGTCCACAGCACATACGCCGCTGGGGCCATGCCCATCGGCATCCCAGGGTGGCCGGACTTGGCCTGCTCAACCGCGTCCAGGGCCAGCATGCGGATGGCATCAATGGAAGCTTTTGCAATGGGGGGTATCTGGGTCATACCCCGCAATCATACCGTTTTGAGGTCTTTTTACCGAAGTATGCGCGGGACGTTTGCTGCCACACGTTGATTCGAGCGAAACAACCCGTCGAAAGACGTTTCAAAAAGGACAACCTCTTGGTCTTTTTGAATCCGGTCAGGGGGACATTTTTCCCTGGGACACATGTCCTCTAACCAAGTTCTTAGACTCCCCCCCAAGGGGGAAGCATGCCATGGAAGAAAAAGAACAACGACCCATTGGCGCCTTGCTGGTAGTTGGCGTGGTCACGGTTTTTATCCTGGCCTTTTGGTTTTTCCACTTCTTTATGCATCTTGCAAGGGGGTAGGGCATGGAACACCAGGAGCACATCATCGAGCGCTACGAACGGGCCTGGATCTTCTTCGGCCTGGCCATGATTGCAGTTTTCATCATCCTGGTGGGCTATCTGATGCTCACCATGGGCAACACCAACCCGGTGGGGGCAGGCCGCATCGACGCCACCAAGGTGCGCACCGAGGGAGACTTTGCCAACCCACGGGTTGAGCAGGTCGGCAACGAGTACGTGGCCTATGTGCAGGCCTTTGCCTTTGGCTACCTGCCAGCGGAGATGCGGTTCAAGGTGGGCAGGAAGGTAACCTTCTATATCACCTCACCCGATGTGCAGCACAGCTTCCACGTACACAACACCAACATCAACGTACAGGTGATACCGGGGGAAATTGCCAAGGTCAGCTACACCTTCAGCAAACCCGGTGAGTATCCCATCATCTGCAACGAATACTGCGGCATCGGCCACGCCAACATGATCAGCAAACTCATTGTGGAACCGTAAAAGGAGTGCTCAATGGCGGTCAAAACCCTGTTCAACTACGATGCCTACGCATCTGCACCCGAAAAGAAGTACGCCCTGTACATGATGATGCTGGGCTTTGCGGCCCTGGCCTTGGGCACGTTTTTTGGCCCCCTCCAGGCCATGAACTACGGTGGCCTCGATCTGTATCCGCTGCTCAAACCGGTGTTTCAGAGCTACTACCAGGGGCTGACCCTCCACGGGGTGCTCAATGCCATCGTGTTCACCCAGCTTTTCGCCCAGACCATCATGGTCTATCTGCCAGCGCGGGAACTGGGCCTGCGGCCCAACATGACCCTGGCCTGGGTCTCGTTCTGGATGGCGCTGGGCGGGCTGCTCCTGGCCGCTGTGCCCTTGCTGCTCAACGAAGCCTCGGTGCTTTATACCTTTTATGCGCCCCTCCAGGCGCACTGGGCCTTCTACCTGGGCGCGGCCATCTTTGTGCTCTCGAGCTACCTGAGCATCTACCTGGTGCTGGATATGTGGGCTCGCTGGCGCAAGGCCAACCCGGGCAAAATCACCCCCCTGGCCACCTTCATGGCGGTTACCTTCTGGCTGATGTGGTTCCTGGCCAGCCTGGGGCTGGTAGTGGAGGCGCTGTTTCTGATTGCCTGGTCGTTTGGGCTGGTAGCGGGGGTAGACCCGCTCTTGATGCGCACCCTGTTCTGGTACACCGGCCACCCCATCGTCTATTTCTGGCTGCTGCCGGCCTACACCCTGGCCTACGTAACCCTGCCCAGGCTGGCCGGGGGCAAGCTGGTCTCCGACCCTTTAGCGAGATTGGTTTTTATCCTCTTCCTGCTGTTCTCGGTGCCGGTGGGCTTCCACCACCAGTTCGCCGACCCCGGCATCGCCCCCTACTGGAAGATGATCCACACCGTCTTGACCATGCTGGTGGCGGTGCCCAGCCTGATTACCGCCTTTACCATCGCGGCTTCGCTCGAGGTCGCAGGCCGGGCCAACGGCGGTAAGGGCCTGCTGGGCTGGATTGGAGCCCTACCCTGGAACAACCCCACCGTGCTGGCCTTCTTGCTGGGCTTCCTGGCCTTCATTCCGGGCGGGGCCGGTGGTATGGTCAATGCCAGCTTCAACCTCAACCAGAACGTGCACAACACCGTCTGGATTCCAGGCCACTTCCACCTGCAAGTGGGCACCCTGGTGACCATGGCCGCCATGGGCACGGCCTTCTGGCTGATTCCCCACCTCACCGGCAAACCCCTCGTCGCCCGCGGAATGGCGGTGGCCTCACAGTGGCTGTGGTTCCTGGGCATGTTCATTATGACCTTCGCCCTGCACTGGATGGGCTTCCTCTATGCCATTCCCCGCCGCGCGCACATTTCCGGCAGCCCCATCGCCATGGAGGCCTACAAAGAAAGCGCGGCCTGGATGGCGCTGAACATCGTCTCAGGGGTTATCCTGTTCATCGCGGCCCTGCTGTTCTTCTACGTGATTTTCGCCACAGCCCTGCAAAACCGCCGGGAACCCAGCCGGGTACTCCCCGAGGTGCCCTTCACCGAGGTAATGTCCAAGCCCGAGGGCAGCGGGCTGGTGCAGCTCACCGAACGGGTCTGGTTCTGGTTTGGCCTTGCGGTGGTGCTGGTGGTGCTGGCCTATGGCCCGGTGCTCTTCCAGATGTTCACCAACATGAACCCCGTTCCGGGTCAGCGGCTCTGGTAGCTTCCCCCTCTCAGAAGAATGTCCCTGGATAAACCCAGGGGCATTCTTCAGTTATCCACAAGTTGGGCATAGAGTGGAGCTGGTGAATAAACTACCCCCCGCAGTATATGTTCTGGGTGCTGTCAGTTTTTTTACGGACATCGCCTCCGAGATGGTCTATCCGCTGCTCCCGCTGTTTCTAACCGGGGTGCTGGGGGCTTCTACTACGGTGGTGGGGCTGGTAGAGGGCGTTGCTGAGGCCACCGCCAGCCTGTTCAAGGTGGTTGGGGGGCGCATCTCCGATCGCATGGCCGCCAGGAAGCCGCTTATTCTGCTGGGCTACGGCTTCCCAGCCCTGCTGCGGCCCCTGCTGGCCCTGGCAATGGCCCCCTGGCAGGTGCTGGCCTACCGCTTTTTGGATCGGGTAGGAAAAGGGTTGCGCACCGCACCCAGGGACGCCCTGATTGCCGAGGCAGCCAGCCAGGATAGCTACGGGCGGGCCTACGGGTTTCACCGCGCCATGGACAGCCTGGGCGCAACCATCGGGCCGCTGCTGGCTTTTTTACTGCTACCCCTGTTGGGCTTTCGGGGGGTGTTCTGGGTTTCGGCCATACCGGCTCTTTTAGCCACCCTGGTCATTGTGCTTTTTTTACGAGAGAAGAGAAGCCAGGCCAGGCCCCTGCCACCCCTTCAGCTATCGGCTTTCTCCCTTCAATATCGCTGGTTTTTGCTGGTTACTGGGGTGGCCACACTGGGGCTTTCTTCCAATGCGTTTCTGATTCTACGCCTGAATGACCTGGGGTTAAGCGCAAGCCAGACCACCCTGGTCTACACCGCCTATAACCTGCTCTATGCCCTTATGGCCTATCCCTTGGGTTCGCTGGCCGACCGGGTGGGGGCTAAAGCCCTGGTAATGCTGGGCTTTATGACCTATGCCCTGGTCTACCTGGGATTTGGACTCAGCAACACCACCTGGCAGGGCGTCCTCCTGTTCCTGCTGTACGCGCTGTACAGCGCGGCTTTCGAAGGGAGCAGCCGGGCCTATCTGGCCCAGATCATCCCCGCAGCCGAAAAAGCCAGCGCCATTGGGCTTTACCATACCCTGGTAGGCCTGCTCCTGCTGCCGGCCAGCGCCCTGTTTGGTGCGCTGTGGCAGCATTTCGGTTCCAGTGTGGCTTTTTTTACCGCGGCCACCCTCTCCGCCGCCGCCCTGGTGCTATTTTGGCTTGACCCTACGTCCAGGCGCCGCTATACTTCTTAGCTGGCCCCTCTCATGGGCCATGAGGAAGCCCCGGTCAGCAGACTGCGGCTCACCCGACGAGGAGATACAGATGCCATTTACCAGAGAAGAAAAAGCTAGCGTTATCGAAAAACACGCCCACAAGCCTGGCGATACCGGTTCGACCGAGGTGCAGGTAGCCCTGCTCACCGAACGTATCAACCGCCTGTCGGCCCATCTCACAGTCAATAAGAAGGACATGGCGGCCAAGCGGGGTCTGCTGGGCTTGGTAGGTCAGCGCAAGCGGCTCTTGAGCTATCTGGAAAGTAAAGACAAGGCCCGCTACAAAGCACTGATCGAAAAGCTTGGGCTGCGCAAGTAAAAAACTTCCGGGGGCAACCCCGGACGTTCTCTATCGTGTACAATAGGTGTGACTCGGTAGGCGGGGCCGGGGGTTTGGCTCCGCCAAAACCTTAAAACACGCTTTGTTTTGTGTTCAGGCGTAATTACCAGCCCAGTGTTTCGTATATGTCCCAACCCGCACCCTGCCGACGCCATCCCCAAACCATGCGGTGCCCCACCCCTTTCTTGCGGCAGTGTGCTCCGGTCATGGGAGCGGTTTTCAATGTGGTAACGGCCTTTGCAGGGTGCATTGAGTGCAAACCCGCACGCAGCCGCCAGCGGCCCCTGGCATTTTTAGCAGGCCCTAGCGGCGCGAGTTGAAACTGTCTTTGAGCGCACCCAGCGCTATAACTGGGTTCTTAGGAGTAGATATGAACGAGGAAAATCCAATACCCCAGGCACGACGCTACAGCGTGGACGTCGGGGGGCGCACACTCACCATCGAGACCGGCAAATACGCCAAGCACGTGTCCGGCTCGGTCTGGGTAACCTATGGCGAAACCGTGGTGATGGCGACCGCCCAGGCCTCCGACGCGCCCATTCAGGCCGATTTTTTACCTCTGACGGTGGAGTTTGAAGAGCGGCACTACGCCGTCGGGCGCATTCCGGGTAGCTTTATGCGGCGGGAGGGGCGGCCAGGTGAAAAAGCCATTCTCTCAGCCCGCCTGACCGACCGACCCATCCGGCCCCTCTTCCCCAAGGGCTTCCGGCACGAGGTGCAGGTGCTGCTGACGGTGCTTTCCGCCGACCAGGAAAACACCCCGGACATCCTGGGGCCCATCGCAGCCAGCGCGGCCCTGATGCTATCGGACATCCCCTGGGAGGGCCCCATCGCCTCGGTGCGGGTAGGCCTGCAGAATGGGCGTCTGGTTTTGAACCCGGTGGCCCAGGAGGATAGCCAGCTCGATTTGGTGGTGGCCGGCTCCAAAGAGGCCATCATCATGGTGGAGGCTGGCGCGCAAGAGGTCTCGGAAGACCGCCTGGTGGAGGCCCTCGAGTTCGCCCACCGGGCTATGCAGCCCATCCTGGAGCTGCAAGAGCAGATGCGGGCCGAGCTGGGCAAGCCCAAGTTTGCTTACGAGCCCCCGGCCAAACTGGACGCCGATACCCAGGCCACCCTGTACCAAAGGGCCGTGGAAAAAGGGCTTTCCAGCGTGCTGCAAACCGCCTCCAAGGGTGAGCGTTCGGCGGCCCTCGAGGCCTTCCGGCAGACCTTGCTGGAAGAGCTGGTTCCCCCCGCCGAGGATGGCTCGGTAGACCAGGAGCGGCGCAAACTGGTGGCCGAGGGTTTTGATGAGGTGGTCAAACAGGAGCTGCGCCGGCTGATCCTACAAGAAAACAAGCGGGCCGATGGTCGCACCCCAACGCAGGTGCGCCCCATCTGGATTGAAAGCAACGTGCTGCCTAAAACGCACGGCTCGGCCATCTTCAGCCGGGGCGAGACCCAGGTGCTGGGCGTGGTCACGCTGGGCACCGGGCGCGATGCCCAGCTTGTGGACGACCTCGGCATCGAGACCGAAGACCCCTTCCTGGTGCACTACAACTTCCCGCCCTACTCCACCGGCGAGGTCAGGCGCCTGCGCGGGGTGAGCCGCCGCGAGGTGGGTCACGGCAACCTGGCCAAGCGCGGCTTGCGGGCCGTGCTGCCCTCCAGGGAGGAGTTTCCTTACACCATCCGGGTGGTGGGCGACGTGCTGGAGTCCAACGGCTCTTCCAGTATGGCCACGGTGTGCGCCGGTTGTCTGGCCTTGCTGGATGCTGGGGTTCCCCTCAAGAAGCACGTGGCGGGGGTGGCCATGGGCCTGGTCAAGGAAGGTGAGCAGGCGGTGGTGCTCACCGATATCCTGGGCCTGGAGGACGCCCTGGGCGACATGGACTTCAAGGTCACGGGCACCCGCGACGGCGTGACCGCGCTCCAGATGGACATCAAGATCAAGGGCCTGACCCCCGAGATCATGCGGGCAGCGCTGTACCAGGCCCGCGAGGCCCGTTTGCACATCCTGAGCCTGATGGAACGCGCCGTGCCCACCCACCGCGCCGAGATGAAGCCCCATGTGCCCCGCATCCTCACCCTCAAGGTCAACCCCGATAAAATTGGGGGGATTATCGGGCCTGGTGGCAAAAACATTCGCCAGCTCGAGGAGCTGGGGGTGGAAATCGACATCGAGCAGGACGGCACCATCCGGCTCTACAGTGCCAGCGCAGCCGCAGCCGAAGAGGCCAAAGCCCGCATCCTGGGCCAGACCGCCGAGGCCAAGGTGGGTGAGATCTACGAGGGCACCGTCACCCGGATTACCAATTTCGGGGCTTTCATTGAAATTTTGCCGGGTAAGGACGGTCTGCTGCACATCAGCCAACTGGCTCAAGGGCGGGTGCAAAAGGTCGAGGATGTGCTTTCGCTGGGCCAGAAGATTAAGGTCAAGGTCAACAGCATCGACGAGCAGGGGCGGGTGGATCTGATTCGTCCGGAGCTCGAGGGCCTGATCGCCCCACGCAAACCCCCTGTTCGACGATAAATCGCGGCTGTGTAGGACATGGGCTCAGGGGTAAAGCCAGGCCCTTTTCCCCATCCTAGGGTGCTGCTTTTGGAGTGAACATGAACAACAACCCACCATTTAGCCGTCCCAGGGCCCCCCGGCGACGGCAGGAACGTCCCAAACCCAGGGGGCCCATCCTGCTGGGCAAGCCCGACGGCGCCGTCGAAATTGTGTTTCTGGGCGGAACCGGCGAAATTGGCAAGAACATCACCGCCGTCCGCTATGAAGACGAGATGTTCATCATCGACGGTGGCCTGGCTTTCCCGGACGCCAGGATGCTCGGCGTGGACATCGTGATTCCACGCATCGATTATCTGGTTCAGAACAAAGACCTCATCCGGGGCTGGGTGCTGACCCACGGCCACGAGGATCACATCGGGGCCCTGCCCTACCTTTTCCCACAACTACCGCGGGTTCCGGTGTACGGGGCCAAGCTGACCCTGGGGCTGGTCAAGGGCAAGCTCGAGGAGTTCGGGCTTCCCGTGGGGGATTACAACTTCAAAGAGGTCTCCCCCGATGACCGCATCTCCATCGGGCGCTACTTCCAGCTCGACCTCTTCCGCATGACCCATTCCATTCCCGACAACTTCGGAATGATTATTCACACGCCCATCGGCAGGATCGTGCACACCGGCGACTTCAAGCTCGACGAGCGACCCATTGACGGCCAGACCTCCCACCTGGAAAAAATCGCCCAGGCCGGGGCCGAGGGGGTGCTTTGCCTGATCGCCGATTCCACCAACGGCGAGCGCCCCGGGGTCACGCCCAGCGAAAGCGAGGTGGCCGAAGAGCTCGACAAAGTCATCGGTGCGGCCAAGGGGCGCATCTTTGTAACCACCTTCGCCTCGCACATTCACCGCATCCAGTCGGTGGTCACGGCGGGCGAAAAGTACGGGCGAAAAATCGCTGTGGAAGGGCGCTCCATGCTCAAGTATGCCCGTATCGCCCTCGAGCTCGGCTACTTCAAGCAAAAAGACCGCTTCTACACCCTGGACGAGATCAAAGACCTGCCCGATGAGCAGGTGCTGGTAATTACCACCGGTTCGCAGGGCCAGCCTGAGGCGGTTCTGGCGCGCCTGGCTGCTGGCGCTCACAGCAAAATGGCCATCAAGGAGGGCGATACCGTCATCCTGAGCAGCAGCCCCATTCCCGGCAACGAAGAGGCCGTCAACACCGTCATCAACCAGCTATACGCCCTGGGGGCCTATGTGTTCTATCCGCCCCGCTACCGCGTGCACGCCTCCGGCCACGCCAGCCACGAGGAGCTCAAAACCGTGCTCAACCTGGCCCGCCCCAAATTCCTGATGCCCTGGCACGGCGAGATTCGCCATCAGGTCAACTTTAAGTGGCTGGCCCAGAGCATCCCGCACCCGCCGGAAAAAATCCTGATTCCCGAGAACGGGCGCCTGATCCGGCTTACCGCCAACAACATTGAGTTCAACGGAACCGTACCCCACGGCCAGCTTTATGTGGATGGTTTGGGGGTGGGCGACATCACCGATGAGATTCTGGAAGACCGCCACCACATGGCCGCCGAGGGGGTGGTGATCATCACCGCCCTGGTCAGCCGCGACCCGCTGGTGGAGGTGATCTCCAAAGGCTTTGTCAAGGCCGGCGAGCGCCTGTTGGGCGAGGTGCGTAAAATGGCCATGGACGCGCTGTATAGGGGTGTGCGCGAGAAGAAGCGCCTCGAAGAGATCCGTGACGACATCTACTACCCTGTCAAGAAGTTCATCGCTAAGAACACGGGGCGCAATCCGGTCATCCTGCCCATCGTAATCGAAGGTTGACGCGCGCAAGCGTGTTCAGGCCTGGAACCCTAGGCCTCGAAGCGTTCTAGAACTTGCAAGCTGGCGCGACCTCGAGTCAGGTCGCGCACCCGTTCTTGAAACTGGGGCAGCCGCGCTTCCTCCAGGCTGAGCACCCAGCACACCCCGGCTGCGTGGTAGGTTTCGCTTTCGCGCTCGAGGCCTTCCAGCAAGCGATATAAAGCGTTGCCAAACTCGAACGGGGCCTGGAGTTCGCAACGCACCCGGGGCGCAATTGCTCGCCTGGGGGCTTGCCGCAGGCATTCCGCAGCCACCCCCCCGTAGGCCCGCACCAGGCCTCCCACGCCCAGCTTTATCCCGCCAAAGTAGCGGGTTACCACCACCATCACCCTATCCAGGTGCTGCGCTTCAATGGCACTTAAGATGGGGCGGCCCGCCGTGCCAGCAGGCTCGCCGTCGTCAGAAAAACGGTACTGCGCGCCCACCTTATAGGCCCAGCAGTTGTGGGCGGCCTGCAAGTCCTGAAGGGTCTGCAAAAGGACGGGTGCGGCCTCGGGGCTGGGCAGCGGCACCGCATGGGCAACAAAGCGCGAGCGTTTGACCTCGAGCTCGTAGCGATGGGATGCTTGCAGGGTAAAAGAGTTCATGCAGAAGGAGTGTGACCAAGCCCGGCCTGGGCCGCTGCATACATCACCCGCACATCCGGCTTTACACCCGTCCAGAGCTCGAAGGCCAGCGCCCCCTGCCAGACCAGCATAGGGAGCCCGCCCAGGGTCACCAGCCCAGCCTGCTGGGCCTCGAGCAGCAGACGGGTGGTCTGGGGATGATAGATGATATCCACCACCACCCCCGCTCGAGGCAGCAGCCCCGGCGGCAGGGGTGAGCGGGTGGGGTCGTTGAGCCCCACGCTGGTGGTGTTGACCAGCAGGTCACAGCTTCGCACCGCCGCCTCCAGCAGCGGCTCCGTCACCAGGTGCAGCCCCATGGCCGCGCACAGGGCCCTGGCCCGCTCGGTGGTGCGGTTGTACACCGCCACATGCACGCCCTCCTTCTTCAAGGCATACGCAATGGCCCGGGCAGCCCCCCCTGCCCCCAGCAGCAGGGCTTTCTTGTTGCGGTAAGCGATGCCGGCCTCATCCAGCCCCGCGATAAAACCCATGGCGTCGGTGTTGTAGCCAATCAACCGGCCCTGCTCGCACACAATGGTGTTAACCGCGCCGATGGCTGCCGCTTCGGAGCTTAGCTCGTCCAGGTATTCCAGCACGCTTTCCTTATGGGGAATGGTCACATTAACCCCGACGAAAGCCCGCCGGACTTCTTGCAGCCGGGCCCGCAAAAACGAAGGTGGGGTCTCCAGGGCCCGGTATGAGCCCTCGAGCCCCGCCGCCCTCAGCGCCGCCTGGTGCATGGCCGGGGAAAGCGAGTGTCCGACCGGAAATCCTATCAGACCCAGTTGCACGCCTGGATTTTACGCTTTTGCGCGGCGGTTTGCGATGGTCGAAGCGAAAACCCAACCCACAAACAGCTCGAGCCCTCGGCATTACACTCCCGCTAGCCTGGCTTGCTAAGATAATCTTGGTGAGAAAGCTACTGGTTATTTTACTGCTGGTTGCCTCTTTTGCGCAGGCCCGAACCTACATCATCCCCATTGAAGGAACCATCGATGGGCCTCTAGCCACCTTCGTTGAACAGTCCCTCGACCAGGCCGAACGCGAGGGGGCCAGCGGGGTGGTGTTCCGGGTCAACACCCCCGGGGGCCGGGTGGATGCGGCCATCCGCATCACCGACCGCATCCTGTCCTCCACCGTACCCACGCTGGCCGTGGTGGAAAACGCCTTCTCGGCCGGGGCCCTCATCTCACTGGCGGCTCAGCAGATCATGATGCTGCCCGGCTCCAACATTGGAGCGGCCCTGCCAGTTACCATCACCCCCATCGTGGGCAACACCAATGCCGCCGACCGCAAGGTCATATCGGCCCTGAAAGGCAAGTTCCGGGCGGTCGCCGAGGCCCGCAACCGCCCTGCCAACATCGCAGAAGCCATGGTGGATCCCGAGGTCGAGGTGCGCGGCATCACCACCCGAGGGGAACCCCTGACCCTCTCGGCCAGGCGGGCCGTGGAGCTCAAGGTGGCCGATGCTGAAGTCGCCAGTCTGCGGGCCGCCCTCGAGAAAGCTGGTTTTAACACCGACACCCAGGAACTGCAGCCGGGCCCCCAGGTGCGGGTGGCCCGTTTTCTGACCGACCCCACCATCGCGGCCATTCTGCTGGCGGTGGGGGTGCTGGGGCTCATTCTGGAATTTTTCACCCCAGGCACCTTTATCCCCGCCATCATCGGCCTGACCTCGCTAGGCTTGTTTTTCCTAGGGGGCTACCTGGCGGGCCTTTCCAGCGCCCTGTCCATCATCCTGCTCTTCGGGGGCCTGCTGCTGGTGGTGTTCGAACTGTTTGTAACCCCCGGTTTTGGCATTCCCGGTCTGGTCGGCCTGGGTCTGATCGGGGCTTCAATCTACTTCACCTTTGGGGACGAGGCCCTGCAGGTCGGCTCCTTCGCCATTATCGGGCTGGCCTTGGGGCTGTTCTTTATATTCCGCTACCTACCAAAGGGGCGGGTGGCCCGTCCTTTCGTACTGAGCAGCGCAGTTGAAGAGGTGGCACCGCCCAAAAACGAGCTGGAATCGCTGCTGGGGGCCATCGGCCAGGCCATCACCGACCTGCGCCCCGCGGGCACGGCCCAGTTCGGCGACCGACGGGTGGATGTGGTCACCCTGGGCGAGTTCATCGACCGGGGGCAGACCGTCCGGGTGATCCAGGTGGAAGGCCCTCGGGTGGTGGTTCGGAAGGTGGACAGTTAGTCTGGCTATGCGCTTTTGCCTACAAAGAAAGCTGGGAAAGCCCACACCTTTTGGCCCATGGTGTACCCTTAGGGAGCACCCGGCCCAGCCCGGCATCTGCATCTGCGCTAGAAAGCAGTTGGCGCCTGTAAAAAACAAGGCGGTTTGATCTTTGAGGAGGATCGCATGGAGTTTGGAGTGTTAATCATCGCTGGCATCGTTTTACTGGCCGTCTTCCTGTTCTTCTATCTAGTACCGGTTCCCTTATGGATTACCGCGTTGTTTTCGGGGGTTAACGTACCGCTAACCTCCCTGGTCGGCATGCGTTTCCGACGGATTCCCCCGGCTAAAATTGTGAATCCCATGATCAAGGCCTTCAAGGCAGGCATTCCGGTTGAGACCGCCAAGCTCGAGGCCCAGTACCTGGCTGGGGGCAATGTAGACCGGGTGGTCGATGCCCTCATCGCCGCCGACAAGGCCGGCATCAAGCTGAACTTCGACCGCGCCGCCGCCATTGACCTGGCGGGGCGGGATGTGCTCGAGGCCGTGCGGCTCTCGGTGAATCCCAAGGTAATTACCAGCCCCATGGTAGCGGGTATGGCCAAGGACGGCATCCAGCTGCTGGCAACCGCCCGCATCACCGTGCGGGCCAACATTGACCGCCTGGTGGGTGGGGCCGGCGAAGAAACCATCGTGGCCCGGGTGGGCGAGGGCATCGTGGCCTCCATCGGCCAGTCGGAGGATCACAAGCAGGTGCTCGAGCAGCCTGACCGTATCTCCAAAACCGTGCTAGCCAAAGGCCTGGACGCCGGCACGGCTTTTGAAATCCTATCGGTGGATATCGCCGAGGTGGACGTGGGTAAAAACATCGGGGCCCAGCTTCGCACCGACCAAGCCGAGGCCGACAAGAAAATTGCCCAGGCCAAGGCCGAGGAGCGCCGCGCGATGGCGGTGGCCCTGGAGCAAGAAAACGCGGCCCTGGTAGAGGCCATGCGGGCCAAGCTGGTGGAGGCCCAAGCGGCCGTACCTTTGGCCCTGGCCGAGGCCCTGCGCAACGGTCGCATAGGCGTTATGGACTACTATCAGCTTAAAAACATCGAGGCCGACACCGAGATGCGCGATTCCATCAGCAAAGCCAGCGGCGGCAGCACTTCCGATGATGGTTCGCAACGCTAAGCGCTCTGGGGGCGCGGCGCTCGCCCCCATCTGGAGGGCCCCATGGGCTTAGACGATCTTTTAGGTCTGCTGTTCCTGTTCTTCTTTATCGTGCTGCCGGCCCTGCAAGGGCTGCTGCGGCGGGGCCAGCAAGTTCCCCCCGACTTCGAACCCGACGAGATCCTCTTACCCGGTGAGGAGCGTCGCCCGGCCTCGAGCGCCCCGCCCACCCGCTCGAGCACCCCAACCCCCAGCAGCCCTCCCCCAAGCCCCCCCGCCCGGCCTGTGGTAAGCCAGCCGGCCCCATCCCCAAAACCCAAAACACCGCCCAGACGACCCCGGAGCCTCGAGGAGGTCGAGCGTGAGCGTCAAAGCCGCCCCAGCCCGCGCCCCTCCTCAGAACCCCCTCAAAAAGCCTCCAGCAAGCCGCAGCCCAAGACCAAGAAAACCATCGAGCAGCGGGCGTTTTCAACCTCAACCCGTGCTATTCTGAACGGTGTGGTTTGGCACCAGATACTGGCCGAACCCAGGAGCCAATATTGGAGAAGAGTACGCAAAGCAAAGCGGTAGTTCCCCTGCGTTCGCCCCAGGAAGCCCTGTCCTTGCTGGGCCACGGGGATAAACATCTAAAAACCCTTCGCAAGCTTTTGCCGGCCCAGCTTGTGGTGCGGGGGCAGGAGGTTCAAATCTCGGGCGACCCAGAAGCGGTGTGGTTGGCCGAACGGGTCATCCGCGACCTGGTCACCCTGGTACGCCAGGGCGCGGAAATTGACTCGGGCACCCTCGAGCAGGTCATCCTGGTGGCGGAAAATGGTCAGTCGCTGCCGGTCGAAACCACCACACCCGCCCTCGGCGGCGAGATTACCCTGCCCGGCCGCTTGAAGCCCAAAACCCCCGGCCAGCGAAAGTATGTGGAGGCCATCAGCACCCACGACATCACCTTTGGCATCGGGCCTGCCGGCACTGGCAAAACCTACCTGGCCGTCGCCATGGCGGTGGCTTTTCTCAAGGCCAAGAAAATTAAGCGCATCATCCTGACCCGCCCGGCGGTGGAGGCTGGGGAGCGCCTGGGCTTTTTGCCGGGTGACCTCCAGGCCAAAATCGACCCCTATCTGCGCCCGCTCTACGATGCCCTGTTCGACATGATCGATGCCGAGCGCTTCGAACAGTACATCCAGTCGGGGGTGATTGAGGTGGCCCCCCTGGCCTTTATGCGGGGCCGTACCCTGAACGACGCCTTTATCATCCTGGATGAAGCCCAGAACACCACCCCCGAGCAGATGAAGATGTTCCTGACCCGCATGGGCTTCAATAGCCGGGTGGTGATCACCGGCGACATTACCCAGATCGACCTACCCAAGGCCCAAAAAAGCGGCCTGGTAGAGGCCCTGCGCATCCTGAAGGGCATCCAGGGCATTGCTCAGCAGCGCTTTTTGGAGTCCGATGTGGTACGCCACCCGCTGGTAGCCCGCATCATCAAGGCCTACGAGGCCCATGAGCACGAGAGCTAGCCATGGGGGTAGATCTGGTTGCGCACACTCGAGTGCCTCGAGGGCTGGGCCCTGCGGTGCGCAGGGCGCTTGGGCTTCTACTGGCGGAGCTTGGGCACGGGGACAAGTCTCTAACCCTGATCCTTACCAACGACGACGAGATACGGGCCCTCAAGCAGCAGCACTGGGGGGAGGATGCCCCTACCGATGTTTTGTCGTTTCCCACCTACGAACCGGGCGACCCCTTCATCCCGCCGCACCTGGGCGATATCGTGATCAGCCTGGATACCGCCCGCCGCCAGGCCGAGCAGCTTGGGCACAGTCTTCAGCACGAGGTTAAGGTACTGGCCGCCCATTCGCTTTGGCACCTGCTGGGACACGACCACCGCTCCGAGACCGAATGGGAAGGGTTTAGGCGGGTGCAGGCCCGCATCCTCGAGCTCTGAGCCATGCCAACCCGCCCCCCACCACCCAAACCCGGAACCGATCCCCTGCCGCTGCGAGGCCTGCGGGCTTCGTTTGGCTATGCCTGGGCCGGGGTTCGTTATGCCTGGAAAAGCCAGCGCAATTTCCGCCTCGAGGTCTATGTGGCCGCCCTGGCCCTGATCCTGGCCTGGTGGCTGAAGGTCAACCCGGTGCCGGTGCTCCTGTTGGTAGCCCTGGTGTTGGGCCTCGAGCTTATCAACACCGCCCTCGAGGCCGTGGTGGATCTGGTCTCCCCCAACTACCACCCGCTGGCCAAAGCCGCCAAAGACATCGCCGCGGCCAGCGTACTGATAGTGAGCACAATTGCAGCCCTGATCGGCTTTTTGCTGTTTTTTCCGCCGCTTGTGAGCCGGCTGGGGCTGTGGTAAACTCTCGGCTAGTAGCGTATGGACTCCCCACCCAAAACCTGGCCCTGGCCTTGCCCTGGGACGCTCCGGGGCGAGTTAGCTTTTGGTTGGGCCTGACGCGAACCTTATGGAAAGCATCCCTGGTAGTCTTGGTATCATCGCTTTGCTCATCCTGATCAACGCTTTTTTCGTTACCGCTGAATTCTCCCTGGTAGCCATCCGGCGCAGCCGGGTCGAGCACCTGGCGGAAAGCGGGGCCTGGCAGGGCCGGCTGCTCAAAGATGCCATGGCCCGGCTTGACGCCTACATTGCCACCACCCAGCTTGGCATCACCGCCACCAACCTGGTTCTGGGGGCTTTTGGAGAACCGTACGTCACCCGGCTGATTGTGACGGGCATCGGGGTGTTGTTCGGCCAGCCCGAGGCCGCCGCTGCTACTGAAAGCAGCCTGCTTTCCAGCGTGGGCTTTGTGCTTTCGGTGGTTTTCATCACCTTCGTTACGGTGCTCTTTGGCGAGCTTATTCCCAAAGGCATCGCCCTGCAGCGCACCGAGCAGGTCGCGGTCTTCACCATTCTGCCGCTCAACATTTTCCAGCGGCTCACCACACCGCTGGTCTGGCTGTTCAACCGAAGCGGTAATTTTTTCCTCCGGCTGATGGGCCTCAAAGAAGCGCCCTCGCACTCCATGGTCGGCAGCGCCGAGGAGCTCAAGTTGATCGTGGAGGCTTCATCCAAAGAGGGCGTTCTGGACGAGAGCGAGGGGGAGATCATCAGCCAGATCCTCGACCTCGAGGAAACCCTGGTGCGCTCGATTATGGTGCCAAGGGTAGAAATGGTCACCATATCCGCCGAGGCCAGCCTGCGCGATTTTTGGGCGATGGCCCGCGAGCACCGCTACTCCCGGGTGCCGGTGTACCAGGAGACCATCGACAACATCATCGGGGTGGCCTATATCAAAGACCTGCTGGAGTACAGCGGCCCGGAGTTAGATAGCATCAAGGTGGGTAGCATCTGCCACCCGGCTTATTTTGTCCCCGAGACCATGGGGGCCCGGGAGCTGCTGCGCGAGATGCGCCGGCGCAAAACCCATATGGCCATCGTGGTGGACGAGTTCAAGGGCACTGCGGGTCTGGTCACCCTCGAGGACATCATCGAGGAGATCATCGGCGAAATCTATGACGAGTCGGACGAAGAAGAGGTGGCCCCGGTGCAGCAAATCGCCGAGGGGGTGTATCTGCTGGATGCCTCGGTTCCGCTCGAGGAGGCCTCTAAAAAGCTGGGCATCGAGCTGCCCGAAGGCGAGTACGATACCCTCTCGGGCTTTCTGATGAACGAGTTTGGGCACATCCCCGAGGTAGGGGAAAAGCTCGAGTACGGTGGTTATGAGTTTATCGTCGAAACCGCCGACCCCCGGGGCATCGAGCGGGTGCGGGCCCAGAACAAAATCCCAGAGCCTCTCGACGACGAGACCCCCAGCGAGTCGGTCACCTCGGAAGAAGCCTAGAGACCGCTAACTAGCCGTCCGTAAAAGCTCCACAGTTTTTGCCGTCATCAGAACTGAGAAGGCCAACCAGTGCCAGCCTCGCAAGGTCTCAGCCAGCCGCTCATAGTCGCGCGCCAGCCTGCGAAACCGGGATGTCCAGGCAAACGAACGTTCCACCACCCAACGCTTCGGCAGCAGGACGAATCCTCGTCTAGCACCCTCCACCTTGACCACACACAGGGCGATTCCTTCCGCCTCCGCCGCTTGTGCTGCCTCTTCTCCGGTGTAACCCTGATCCACAAAGGCCACGGCCACCTGCGCCCCAGTAACTTCCTGTAGCCGTTGGCTCAGTGCCCCCACCTGGGCCCGTTCCTGTTCGCTGGCCGCCGTCACCACCAAAGCCAGCAGATGGCCCAACGTATCCACCGCCAGGTGAACCTTGCTCCCCTTGCGTCGCTTGTGCCCGTCATACCCGGCCCGCCCCCCACTTTGCGGGGTGGACTGCAGGGTGCGAGCGTCGTAGATGGCAGCGCTGGGGTGGGCGGCTTTGCCCTGGAGCATTCGCAGGGTCATGCGCAGATCATGTACCAGGTCTTCGAAGACCCCCCGGTTCATCCAGCGGTAGGCTTGCGCCTGAACGATATGGGGGGGTGGGAAGTCGTGGGGGAGGTAGTCCCATTGAGCACCGGTTCGGACCATCCAACGCAGGGCGTTGAACACTTCGCGCAGGTCATACTTGCGCTGGGGAGTCTCTAGCGGAGCGAGGGTCAAATAGGGCAGCACCAGGGCCCATTCCTCATCACTCACGTCCGATGGGTAGGTACGACGGTTCATGATCTAAACATAATCGCATGGCCTGATTTGGGTAAGGTGGTTTGTAGATTCTAGGGCGCTTCGCAAAAATCAAAAAAGCGCAACGGGTTGGTTTGTTGTTACAGTCCTGGCGGCACAAAATAGAGAGAACCACGATAAGTAAGGTATGCTAGGGCCGTGTCCAAAACGCCTCAAGAGATAGTCGAACTGCTCTACCAGCTCCTGGAACGCTCCTACTCACCCTACTCGGGCTTCGCTGTGGCAGCGGTGATTAAGTCGGGGTCGGGCCGGCTGTACGGTGGGGTTAATGTCGAAAACGCCGCCTACCCCCTCTCGCGCTGTGCTGAGCAGTCGGCCACCTTGCAGATGGTTTCGGCCGGAGAACGCGAGATCGCCGAGGTCTGGGTGCTCAGCCGGGGGGCACAGCCGGCCACCCCTTGCGGCGGCTGCCGGCAGGTGCTAAGCGAGTTCGCCCATCCCGGTGTGCCCGTGCACTGCCTGAGCGCCGACGGCCCCGAGCTACACACCACCGTGGGCGCCCTGCTACCCCACGCCTTTGGCAAGCAGTACCTCCAGCCAGACCAGGATTAATCTATAGCCGGGTTAGGTCGCGGTTGCTAACAAAGGTCGGCAACCCGTAGTACATCGCCCGGGCTCGAGCAAAACCCTCGAGCCAGAAACGATCGGCGTAGTCCAGCGCATAGAGCTCGAGGCCCAACCCCTGCAAACGAAATAGGCAGCTCAGGTTGTACTCGAGTTCGTGGGTGGGCAACACCCGGTAGCCCCAGGGTGTCCAGGTGGTGGAGAACGACTCCAGAACCACCCCGTCAACCAGGCTCGAAAGCTCGGGCAGAAGATAAAACCCACGGTTGGCGTACAGCCGCCTGGAGCCCACCAGGGCGCGCAACTGGGCTATGAGCTGGAGCATGGCGCCCCGATCCTGGGGGTTGAGGGTTGCGGTATCTAGGGTATCTAAAAACAAACCCTCAAATCCCATATCAATGGCCTTCTGGGCCTCATCCAGTCGGCTTCTAATCCAGTCGGGGTGGGCCGGGTCTACATAAACCGTGTTCCAGTCCGGGTTGCAGGTCTTGCGGTGCCATGGCGCCGGGGTGGGCTGATCCTCGCCCAGGCTCAGATAGGCCAGCGGCCGGGTGCCTTGGCTGCGCAGCCACCGAAGCTCCATAGGGGTATAGGCCCAGGTTTGCAAGACCACCTGGGCATAGCGGCGCAGTTGTTGTAGGCGTCCTTTGCCGTAGTAAAAAGCCAAGGCTTCCTTGCGGTACATCCTTCGCCTCACTGGTAGTTGCGCAATTCACGTAAAACTGGCAAAGCCACCAGCAGCAGGTAACTGGTAAAAACCCCACACCCGATCAGATAGCTCACCGACTCATCCAGGGGGAGCAGGCCCTGGATGGACAGGGCAAACGCCACGGCATAAACCAGCAACGCCAGCAGCATGCCCAGCAAAACCCTCAAGGTACGGTTCATGGAGGTGAGGGTAAAAGCCACGAAAAACCCAATGCCCAGTAAAAAGTTTGCGAGCAAAAAGACCTCCGACGCCGGGCTGTTGAGGCCGAAAAATACCTTGGTCAGCAGGCTTAGGACTAGCAACAGCGCGGCATACGAAGCCAGCGCAGATAGAAAAATGCGATTGATGTTACGGGCAAACACCCTCAGGTCGCTGGTGCTGGCCAGCAGCAAGCTCACCCGCTCCAAAAAAACCCGCAACTGCCATTCCAGCCCGCCCATGCTCAGCACCAGCGGCACCACCGCCAGGCCCAGCACAATGGAGGTGCCGGTAACCCAGTGCCAGAAGGGGTTGATGAAAACAAAGATCGCACTAAAGAGCCCATACAGCACCAGCGGGATCGCATCCAGCCAGTCGGCTTTTTGCAGCACCTTCCAGGGCGAGTGGCCGGCCCTGGTTCGAAGCTCCAGCAGCGCGGCCGCCACGCTCAGCAGGACGGAGCCCATCATGACCGTAACCGTGCCGGTGGCGCCCAGCAGCTCGGGAAACCACAAAAACAGCACCCCAGCCAGCACCGCCGGTAGAGCGGCCAGCAGCAGCCACAGCTCGCGTTTATACAAAAGCAGGATGCTCGAGGCCATGTGGTAAGCCGACTGCAATACCACCAAGGTCGAGAGGGCCAGGTCGGCCTGCAGGAGCAGCGCAACCAGTACGGCCAGGCCCAGGCCCAAAAACAGCATGGTGTGTAGCAGCCTGCGGGCCTCTGCAAAAAACCCACGCCCCATCAGCACATAGGCCAGGCGAATCATGCCCTGGCTCCATGCCCAGCCCAAAATCGCCGACAAAATCAGGCCGAGGGTGGCTTCCCGGGCACCCACCCAGGCAAAAATCGCCGGGAAAAACAGGCCGGGCATCCCGTAAAAAAGCCCATGCGAAAGCTCTCGTAAAGTTTCGGGCAGGCGATTGGCTTTACGTCTGGAAGCAGCCGCTCGACGCGGCGCTATCCGATAGAGCGCTTCCGCCAGCTCAAACACATTGGGGTATCCGTAGCGTTCCAGCACCATTCGGTCGTTGTAGCCGTGAGCCTCGAGCACCGCAGCCACCTGCTGGGCATCCACTGCGGTTTCAATCAACGGCCCGAGGTGTTGCAACAGCGGCGTTAGGCGATCCGTGGCACCCACCGGGTAACCAGTGCGGGTGTAGCTGGCTAAGACCGCCACCCCCCGCTCGCTATAAAACTCTGTACGCTGGCTCATGCCGACTGCCACTCCTCGAGGTGTCCCACCGGCCTTCCGCCAACGGTTCAAATTTGCATGCGCTCCTGCGAAGTTGTGACAGGAGGGTGCACCCTACCATCCATTGCCTTGCCCACCTTCTCAATGAGGCTCCACGATACCCCACCACACAGATATATGCATCGTAACAGACCCTGTCGGGGGTAAGGAATCTCATGTAACAGCCTCACCACTACCTACCAGCATCAGATCAGCCCTATCTTTCGCTTCTTCTTGGACAGGAACTCGCCCGGCTTGAGCCGCGAAAACCACGTCCTGGTACATTTTCCGGTAGTCGCTCAGAAAACGCTCGAGGGTAAAGTATTTGAGCACCCGGGCCCGCGCCGCTTTACCCAAAGCAATTCGACGTTCATCATCGAGCAAGAGCTCAACGCATGCCTTGCCCATAGCCACAGGGTCGCGGGCCGGCACCAGAATGCCTGCATCCCCTACCGCCTCCGCCACCCCCCCCACATCGGTGGAAACTGTAGCCCGCTCACACGACATAGCCTCAATCACCGCGTAAGGGAAACTCTCCGAGATGCTGCTCAGCACCACCACATGGCCGGCCTGATAGCCCTTTGCGGCCGGTGAAACACGACCTTCAAAACTTGCCGCACCCTGCAGTCCCAGCTTAACGATGAGCTCTTCACAGCTTGCCCGGTAACGCTCGTTGCCTTTGGGGGTAGGGCCAAAGATGCGCAATCGAGCGTTGGGCACATACTCCCTGGTGTATGCAAACGATTCAATCAGGGTATGCAGATCTTTGAAGGGATCGATGCGCCCCACAAAGGTGAGAGTAGGCACTTCAGGCTCCGTTTCGGGTGGCGGAAACTGCGCGGGGTCGATGCCGTTGTGAATCGGACGAATGGAAGAAGGAAAAGCCCCATTGCGTTCTTCCCAGCGACGGTTGTACTCCGAAACCGGCACGATCAGATCGGCCATGCGATAAGCTGCGCTCGAGAGCAGGCGAAAAAAGTTCAGAATCAAAATCCGCACCGAAGGGCTATAGGGTGCCTGAAGGTAGCTGAGATAGCGCTCCCGGAGGTACACACCGTGCTCGGTAAGCACAAAAGGGGCTTGGTGATGCCATTTACCCATCATTCCAACCAAGGCCGCAGGCCCGTTAGAAACAGCGTGATAGACCGCGGCTCTGGGCGGAATAAACTGCAAAGGACGGAGCAGGTGCTCGAGCAGGTCTGTAGCCAGCAAGGCGTCCTGTAGGGTTAATTCTGGTAGTCCTGCGCTGGAGGTATCCTGGGACTGGCATTCCTTCCAGGCTTTAATCAGGCGCCCAATCGAGGCTTCGCTCAGCAAAGCCTCTCCAAGGTCGGCCTGCCGGGCGTAGCCAGCCATCGCCCTTAGGGCCCAAAGAAAATAGGTGGTGCCCCAGTTGGGCCTTACCAGGGCGTTTACAAAGCTGTGGTGTACCTGGTTAAACCAGCGGGAAGCCCGGTTTCTGGAGCGACCCCGGCGCACCGAGCTCCACAAGGGAAAATTCACCACGCCTTTTAGGTTGGCAGGTGCAGGATAAACGGCTTTTTCCAGGCCGTTGCTGGTAAGGGCGATTACTTCGAACTCGAGCTCCTGGAGCCCGCGGATAAGCTGATCGCACCATACACTCACCCCTCCTTCCACAAAGGGGTAGGTTCCTTCGGTAACCAGGGCAATTCTCATAGAATCTGTCCCACTCCTCCCCTACTCCCCAGGGTAGTAGGAAAAACGCAGTTCCTGCCCGGCCGACAGGCTCACTTTTGAAACGGTATCCCCACCGTACACCCAGCTCACCCCCTGCGCAGCCCCTGTAAAAAACAGCACACCCGAAGTCGCCGCAGACGCAGAGATGGTGACCAGGTTTTGACCACGATCCCAGAAAGCGGTAACACCCGCCCGGAGCAAACCGGTGTGCTCGGTGCGTTCGGCCACATACGCGCCAATCTCGTCCCAGGAAGGATTGAGCACCGGGATGCTGTAATAGCTGGTGTATTTCTGCATTAAGCGCTCGAGGTAATCGAAAACCAGGCTGCGCCCCGGCGCATACTCCCGCAGGTTGGCCTGGTGGAAGTAGTGGGAGCTGGCGCTAGTTTGCAGGTGGTGGAGGGCCAGGTTGGTCTCCTGCTCGAGGATTTCCTGGTAAGTAAGCGCCCTGGGCCAGTATGGGAAGCGCCCACCGGGCGCATAGATGTAGTTGTAAAAGGAGGCGGCCTCAGCCGGGGTGGTCACGGTGTAGGCAATGTTGGTGGGCCAGACCGGAATCATCAGCAGGTTTGGGCGCAGCGCCACGCCGCAGATGGGACAGGGGGGTTTGTGGCTACCCACCGAGTAGTTGCCGTGGATGTAGCGAATGCCCAGCTCAACCGCGCGATCCAGCATGGCCTGGTTGGCGCAAATCAAACCAAAGTCCTTGCGCGGCTCATCCGCACCGGGGCCGGTGGGCCCCGAAACCGCCGGGCAGTCCGAAGGCAAGGCCGGGGGAACCACCGGCGCTGGGGCAGGGCTCCGGTACCAGCCCAGGCCCGAAAGTTCGCCGGTTTTGAGGGTTTTGGGGCTGTACCAAAGGCCCATCTGGTTGGCTAAGCGGGTGTTCTCGGCAATTTGGAAGCGCAGCGCCGCTGGGTCGGTGATGTTGTCCATGGAGGGGTGATCGCGGGTATGGTTGACCCAGCGCATCCGGCTGGCCAGGCACTTGGTCAGGCTGGACAGAGGGTCGCCGCTGGACACCCCTGGGTTGCAACTGGCCGCCACGCCGAGGTTCACCCCGCGACCGTTGAAGACCAGATTGAGCATGAAGCCATTGCTGAGCGGGTAGCTGGCATTGAGCCGGCGCTGTTGCTGGTACACCGACCACGCATCCTGCGCCGATATCCGGAAAGGCTCGCTTCGGTAGCGCAGGGGGTCGCCGGGCTGGAGGGCCTCATCCCACCAGTCGGACTCGAGGCCCCAGTCGTCCACGTCGACCGCCAGAATATGCCGCCGCTCCCCGATGAACAGCCCCCGCGTGGCCCAGCGAACGAGGCCATAGCCCAGCAGTTGGGTGTGCAGCAGGTAGGGGTTGCTGGCAAAGGTCAGGGCGATGCGCTCCCGTCCATCAGAAGACCTGCTCAACACCCCCAGCACATTGCCGCTCGAGTCCTGCAAAAGCGGCTGTGCCGAACAGCCGGGTGACTCCTCGGGCGTCGCCAGACGAGCCGGGTAAAGATAGGCGTTTTGAATGGGGATTTCTGCACTTGGATTGAGGTAGCTAAACACGCCCCGTCCTTCGGGAGTAAGGGTCATCCGCACCGGCGGGTAAAGGGGTGGATCGCCCGGCGGATTGGTGGCCGGGTTATCGGTGCGCACACCCTCATCACCAGCGGGCCGCACAGCGCGCATGCAGTAGTCCTCGGGTTCGGCGTAATTGAAAACCGGATCGCCTGTTCCAAGGAAGGTGTAAAGCGAAACCAAACGAACCGCATAACGGCGCTGGTAGTCCCAGAGCCGATTCCACTCATCCGCATCAAAAGCGCTGGCAAAAACCCCCGGTGATACTTCGTAAGCCAGGTTGTTGCTGGCCAGCAAGACGGCCTGGAAGCGCCCACCAGCGCTATCTTCCAGCACGCTTGGGGTCAGGGCCTGTGTAGAGGCGATCAGAACCTCATAGTTGGCCCCTAGTTGGTCAAGCAAAGCCCGCCAGGCCTGCAGACCGGGGTCTTCGGGGGTTGGGCCAATCACCAGGATGCGCAGGGCCACACGGTTTGCCGGCAGCCCCTGCGCCTGCACGCTCCCTGGACGAGACCGGCTCGAGCTGGGAATCTGCACCCTGGGAAGGGGACGGTTGGCGTCTGGCTGCTGCAGCGGCAGGGCCACCGGGGCCCCCTCAAAACGGGGCATGGAGGGTGTCTGGGCCGAACCATCCGATACCTGGCCCGAATTGTTTTTCTGCAGGCTGCATCCGGATAGCAACAGTACAAGCAGAGCTAAAAGAGGCGCAATCTGTGTCCTATTCATCCGCTAGTGAACCCTTAATCTAAAATGAGATGGACTTAAACCCCTGAGGCCGCCTTACCAAGTCTAAGGGTAGAAGAAGATGGTCAAACGCAGTAGTAGATTCCTTGAGTTACCGCACGTTACATTAATGCACCTTTTCACTTAGAACTCAATAACATTTCATGGGCCTAAAAAACCCCACATACTTTTCAAAGATAGGCTTTTGGCCCTGTCAAAGCCGTGCCCAATAGTTCAGACCCGCCCTTACGCTCCCGCTCATGGCATGTGCAAAACGCACTCGAGCCCCCAGGGCTCGGTGAGATTTTTGCGTCTAGGGCTTTTTATCCTGACTTAACGGGGGAGTTACCTGCACTCCTCTACCCAGCCATCCAGTTCACGCCGCTTCAAGATGGAGAAAATGCCCAGGCTAACGCTGCTAGCACAAAACTGAGAGGCGCTCTTGATGCGGGTGTCGGTGTATTCGATGTTCAGCACCGGCTTGCCAGCCTGCACCATGGGCCGGGTCTGGTTGCACCAACCCTGGGCAAAACATTCCTCGGTGACCAGAAAATCGAAGTCGTTGATGAGCTGTGGGAGCAGCTCGGTGGTGTTTTTGAGTCCGATAGCCAGGCCGCGCTGGTGGGCTTCGCCAGCTAACCAACGGTTGAAGCGAAGCTGATCCTGGGCCGTAAGGGGAAAACCGGTGTTGTTCTGGTAGCCGTTCACGTTGTCAGGGTCTACACCCACAAAGCCCTTTTGCTTACAGAGATCGAGCCGGGCCCGCAGAATGGGGGCCAGCTTGTCAATCTGTCGGATATCCAGCCAGCGCTCCCCAGGCCAGCCGTCGTAGTTGCGGCCCAGCACCTCAGGTGGAAACAGGTTCCTGTCAGGCCGCCAGTTTTCCCAGGAACCCGCACTCAGGTAGCAGACAGCCTTTACCCCACGCGCCGCCAGCTCCTGTACCACACTGGCCGGGGTATCGAACAGATCGAGGTTGTAGGCCGTTACTTGACGGTTTTTATCGAGCGTACCGGTGTATTGGATGTGCCAGGTGGTATCCACCCCAGGCTTCCACCATCCACCCGGGGCGGGGCTGGATGGTGGGGTGGGATTTGGAGCGGTGAACTCAAGAGTGCCGCCACAGGCCGTCATCGCAACGGCCAGCACCCATAGATAGCGGAGCATATGCAGTAGCATTACAAACCCACCGCATCAGATGCTCATGGGGAGTGGATTGAACCCCCTTGAGCAACTTCTCATATCCTACCCCACCACGTAACGCCCCGTTGCTTGACAGCTTTTTCAGGAATGCTAGCCTCAAAAGCATAAAGGTGGATTATGCGCTTATTGCTGGGGTTGTTTAGATTTTGGCTTCACCTGTCCACTCTACTTTTACTGGCACTGGCAGGCTGCACCCGCCCTGCGCTGGAACCCGCCCTACAGATCAACTTTTCCCCAGACCGCCTGCGCCTTGTGCCGGGCGGGGCCGGAGAGGTCAACATTACCCTTGTGCGCCAGAATCTGCCTGGAGTGGTAGCACTGGATCTGCCTGACCCTTTACCAGAAGGCGTAACCGCCTCTTTTACCCCTTCCAGCACAACCGGCGACACCGCCACCCTACGGGTTCAGACCTCGAGCAGTGCAGCCGTGGGCAGCTTTAACTTGCGGGTAAGGGCTGCCCAGGGATCCATAAGCGCCACCAACGACCTACCCTTGCAGATAGAACCCAGCCAGCAACCCGACTTGCAGTTATTCCTGGACAACCCCACCCCCTCCATCCGCCAGGGGCAGCATGCAGATCTTTTAGTTGACGTGCGGCGCATCAACCTCGAGGGCGTGGTGGTACTGACCCTCGAGCAGCAGGACGGCCGCCCCCTGCCGCCCGGCCTGAGCGCGACCTTCAGCCCCGGCCAGCCCAGCACCACCGTCTCGATTCTGCGGCTTGCAGCGGCCCCCACCGCTACCACAGGCCCCTACCCCCTGCGCATCAAGGCCACCTGGGGCAGCCTCGAGCGCACCCTGGACTTCACCCTCACAGTCCTGGAAGCCCTGCCAGAGCCCGACTTCCAGCTCAACCTGACCCAGAATCTCAGCCTTCAGCGGGGCGGAACCAGCAGCGAGACCATCACAATTACTCGTGTCAATTTGTCCGGCCCCATCGCCCTGAGCCTCGAGCGCTTCGACGGCACCCCGCTACCCCCTGGCATCAGCGCAACCTTTGCACCAGCAGAACCAGAGGGCCCCCATTCCACCCTTACCATCTCCGCTGCCCCCGACCTGCCCCTGGGAGACTATGTGCTACGGGTGCGGGGCGTGCAAGGCACGCTCGAGCGCACCGCTCTGGTACTGCTAAATGTGTTTGATCAGGCCGGGCTTACCGCTACCGGAGCCGTCTGGGTTGCCGCCCAGGACGATAGTGGAGCCTGGCAGGTAGTACAACCCACCGCCGGCAGCTACCGCCTGCGCGTCAGCAACGCCGCAGAACGCTATGGCTGGGCGGTGGTGTGCAGCAAAACCGAGGCCGGCCTCACCACCCATCAGGTGAGCGTCTATCAGCTCACCCTAAGCGAGGTGCGCACGCTGAGCCTGTCCTGCCCCCCGGCTGCCAGCAGCGGCGCCTTCTCAGACCTCAGTGGACAGCTCACCAACCTGGATGGCCGTCATGCCCAGGTGGCCTTTGGCACGGCCAGCGACTTTGTGGATCCGGCCCGAACAGCCGACTTCCCCCCCACCCCAGCCTACCCCGGTTACCTGCTGCAAGGCGTGCGGCAGGGCACCGCCGATCTGATGGCCGTGCGCTACCTACCACCCACCCCACCAGGAACCTACTTCCAGGCCGACCGGGCCCTGTTCCAGCGCAGCTACACCCTGAGCGGTCGGCAGAGCCTCGACCTGGATATGCAAGGTTCTGCCTCCTTCGCGCTCGAGGGCACCTACACCGCCACCCTGACCAACCCCAACCCCGCCGCCCAGGGCCTGAGCTACCTGGCCTACCTGACCCCCACCACCCAGACCCTTTACCTGGCGGACAGCCAGCAACAGGCCGCCGATCTATCCTACGGCGCCATCCCCACCAGCCGGCGGCTGGCCAACGAGTTCTATGTTTTCTATGCCCGCGAGACCACCTTCAGCAACCTGAGCCTGCGTTCCCGGCAGGCGCTGCGGGGCTTTGCCAACCCCCAGAACCTGAGCGCCAGCTTCCTGAGCCTGCCGGAAGCCCATCTGAACCTGCAAAACAACCGCTTCCAGACCACCTGGAGCCCGTATTCGTGGTCGGGCAGCGGCAGCCAACTGTTCAGCCTGAAGCTCGAGCAGTTGGCGGTGGCCCCCAGCACCAACCTGGTGTGGCACCTCCACCTTTCGCGCCGCTGGGTGGGTGGTACCACCAGCTACCCCATTCCCAACCTCGCCCAGAGCTGTGCGGCCGCCCAATCCCCTTGTGTTCCGGCTCCTTCCAACACCGCCACCAACGGCTGGCAGAGTGACTGGAGTTTGCGCGATAACCTCGAGCTTGACTGGTCGTTTAGCGCGGTGCAGGTGAGCCTTCCCCTAACCGACTGGCTGCCCCTGGCCCCGAGCCCCTTCCCACCCACCAGCCTCAACCTGGAGGGCTTCAGCTTTGATGCTGCCAGCGCTGGGGGCCTTTACAACGCCAGCAGGCTCTCGGCGCAGCACCAGGTAAAAGCCAGGGAGCCGCGCTTACTGCCCTTCTGGCTTGCACCCCGCTGAGGTCAGAAGGGCAGCTCGGCCCGCACGGTGGTGCCCTGGTTTTCTACCGATACCACCTCAAAACGCCCCCCCCGGGCCTCCACCCGTTCGCGCATCTGGGTCAGGCCAAACCCACCCAGGCCGTTCGCTGAGGTGCCAGCTTTGAACCCCCGCCCGTTGTCGCTGATCTCCAGCACGCCGCCCCGTTCGCCCAGCGGGGTGAGCTTGACCTGCACCAAACCGGGCCGGGCGTGCTTGGCCGCGTTGGTGAGGGCTTCCTGCAGCACCCGGAAAAAAACCAGCTCGGAAGCCTGGGAGAGTTCGATTTTTTCGGGCAGGCTGAGGCGCACCCGGAAACCTGCCTGCTCGGCAAAGGCGGTGGCGTAGCGCCGCACCGATTCCAGAAAGCCGTAGCGCTCGAGGTCGATGGGCCGCAGGGCAAAAATGCTGCGGCGCACCTCGCGAATCTGGGCGCGCAAGGTCTCTTTGACCTGGTGCAACTCCTCCAGAGCCCGTTCAGGGTCGGTTTGTAGCAGGCGCTCGGAGAGGTCGAGCTTGAGGGCCATGAAGGCCAGGGCCTGGGCGATGCCATCGTGGATTTCGCGGGCGATGCGGTTGCGCTCCTCGGTGAGGGCCAGCTCCTCGGCCCGCAGATAAGCCTGGGCATTGCGCACCGCCAGGGTAACCTGCGCGGCCAGGAAGCGTAAGAAGGGCAGGCGCTGGCGCAGGTTTTCGGCCTCGCCCTGCACCAGCAACAGCCCGATGGCCGACTGCTCGCGCAGGGGTACGGCCAGCAGGTTCTCGCGCACAAACACCGGCGATTCCAGGGCCTCCTTCCAGCGGTGATCGGGCATGAAGGCGTGGGGGGGTAGCTCGAGGTTGCGCAACACCTGGGGTTGCAAAAAGTTTTCCTCGTCCAGCAAAAGCACCCCGCCCCCGGTGGCCCCCGCCCAGGCCAGGATGCGATCCATTAGGCGCTCGAGCAACCGGCCCAGGTTGGCCTCGGCCCGCAGAGCCTGGTCTACCTCGTAAAGGGTGAGCAGATCGCGGCTGCGGGCTCGCGCCGACTCCAGCGCCCCAGCCACCTCAGCCGCCAACACCTCCAGAAAGGCCCGCTCCTCGTTTGAGAGGGGGCGGGGCGGGGCCACCTCGAGCTTCCCTTCCAGGCCCGGTAACGGCAAGGTGTAGAGCGCGTCCGAGCCCGGCTCAAAACCGGGTGAGGTGGCCCGCACCCCCTCGAGGGTCAGGGCGGCCCCCATACCCAGCGCTTTGGCTACCTCCTGCACCACCGCGGCCAGGGCCTGCTCGAGGTTGTCGGCAGCCGAGGCCCGCTTAAGCATCTTGCCCACGGCCTCCAACCGCTGGTTGGCTACTTCCAGCGCGCGCTGGGCCCGCTCGCGGTCTTGCACCTGCTGGGCGATCCACTCCAGGGTCATCCAGGTGACCAGGGGCCCCACCAGGCCGTAAAAGCCCAGGCGCAGCCAGAAGGCCACCGGCTGCCCCTGGTAGGGCTCGAGGGAAATCTCAAACAGCACCACCACCAGCACAATCGCCAGCGGCAGAACCAGCCGGTACAGCCGGATCAGGCGGTATAGGCTGGGAACAGGCTCCACGCCAAACGATTATAGAGCGGCTTCAAGGGGCGGATGGCCCTATTCGCCCTATTCCTGTGGGTCGGTCTTGCGCCTGCCGTGCTGGGCATACCAGCGGCTTTGGTGCAGGAAACCCCGCAAAAGCTGCACCTCGCCGGGGGTCAGACGGGCCTTGTGCAAGAGCCGCCTAAAGCGCCGAACGGCATAAGGCAACCGTTTTTCGTCGGTGAAGCCGATGCGTAGGATGTACTCCTTCAGATCGTCAAAAAGTTGCTGCAAGGCCGCCTGGCTGGCAAGCTGAAGCGGTTCGGGTGGAGGGGGGGCCTGGGCGACCCCGAAAATTTCGTAGCACAGGAGCAGCACCGCCTGGGCCAGGTTCAGGCTGGGCTGCCTAGGCGAGGTGGGGATGCGCACAATAAGCTGGGACAGGTCAATTTCATCGGTGGTCAGGCCCGAGGTCTCGCGCCCAAACACCACCGCCACCCGGCCCCGTGGGGCCACCTGGGCAACCCGCAGGGCCATCGGCCGGGGCCCCACCACCGGCCCGGTGTAAATCTCCCGCTCGCGCACCGTGGTGCCCACCACCAGCCGGGCATCGGCCACGGCCTCGGGCAGGGTGTCCACCACCCTCATCCTGTCCAGCACGTCCTCAGCGTGCACCGCCAGGCGGTAGGCCAGCGAACCCCCAGGGTGCCGGGCCAAGTCCTCGCGCACCCGCGGCTCGGGCGCCACCAGCCACAGATCTGAAATGCCAAAGTTCTGCATGGCGCGGGCTGCAGCCCCGATGTTCATAGGTTCCTGGCTGCCTACCAGCACGATGCGGATGTTCTCGAGCCAATCCATCGGCTATAGCCTAAGGGCTTGGGCCGGATGCGTCGAGGCATGAATAGACTGGGTGCCCATCCCAATTACTCGGGCTTCAATAAGACCGCCCCCTCCCGTGCACTGCTCACCAGCGCTGCGTAGCGCGCAAACAGCCCGCTTTTGTAGTGGGGCTTGGGGGGCTTCCAGGCTTTGGCCCGCCGGGCCAGCTCCTTTTCCGAGACCTCCAGGTTCAGGATACCCCGGTCGCAGTCAATCGAGATGATGTCGCCCTCCTCGACCAGCGCGATGGGCCCGCCCACCTGGGCCTCAGGGGCCACATGCCCGATCATCAGGCCCTTGGTGCCACCGCTGAAACGCCCATCGGTCACCAGGGCCACATACGGCCCCAGTCCCTCGCCCACCAGGGCCGAGGTCACCGAGAGCATCTCGGGCATCCCGGGGGCCCCCTTGGGGCCTTCGTAGCGGATCACCACCACATCACCGGGCTTGATCTGTTTTTTGAGGACGGCCTTCATGGCGCTCTGTTCGCCGTCGAAAACCCGGGCCGGCCCCCGGTGTACCTTGGTCTCGGTGCCGGCCAGCTTGAGCACCGCGCCGTCCGGGGCCAGCGAACCCTTGAGCACCCGCAGGCCCCCTTCGGGTTTGAAGGGTTTTTTGACGCTGGTAACCACCTGCTGGCCCTTGGTCTCTCTGGCGTTTTTAACCTCCTGCCAGAGGGTTTTCCCGCTCACGGTCATCTGGTCGCCGTCAATCAGGCCGCCTTCAATCAGGCGGCGAATCACCAGCGGGATGCCCCCAGCCTCCCAGAGCTCCCAGGCGGTGTACTGACCCCAGGGGCGCATATCGGCAATCACCGGGGTTTTACGCGAGATTTTATCGAACTCCTCGAGCGTCAGTTTAATCCCGGCCTCCCTGGCGATGGCCAGCAGGTGCAGCACCGCATTGGTCGAGCCGCCGGTGGCCGCCACCGCGGTAATCGCATTGGTGAAGCTCTTTTTGGTCAGGAAGCTCTTGGGGGTGCGGCCCGCCTGGATGGCCTCGGCCAGGATGCGCATGGCCCGCCGCCCGGCCTCTTTTTTCTCGGGGGCGACGGCCGGGATGGCGTTGTAGCCGATGGGCGAGAAGCCCATCACCTCGAGGATCATGGCCATGGTGTTGGCGGTGTACTGCCCGCCGCAAGCACCGGGGCCGGGAATGGCGGTGCGCTCGATCTCGGCCAGCTCTTCCTCGGTAATCTGGCCGGCCGCGTACTGCCCCACCGCCTCAAAGACCGAGACCACGGTCTGCTTTTTGCCGCGCAGGAGGCCGGGGGCAATGGAGCCGCCGTACAGCACCAGGCTGGGCACGTTGGCCCGGATCACCCCCATCATGGCCCCAGGGTTGGTCTTGTCGCAGGCCACCAGGGCCACCATGCCGTCGTAGAGGTAGCCCTGGGCAATCAGTTCAATCGAGTCGGCGATCACCTCGCGGCTCACCAGCGAGGCCCGCATACCCACCGTGCCCATGCTGATGCCGTCGGAGATGGCCGGGGCCCCAAACTCAAAGGTCTGGAAGCCAGCCTCCCTGGCCCCAATCTTCAGGTCGGCGGCCAGGTCGCGCAGGTGAAAGTTGCAGGGCATCCCCTCGGTCCAGGTGTTCACGATGCCCACCCAGGGAATCTTGAACTCTTCGTCGCCGATGCCCACCGCGCGCAGCATAGCCCGGGCGGGGGCTTGTTGAGGGCCTTTTTTGATGATGTCCGAACGCATAGAAAAACCTCGCCAGCAGCCGGTGATGAAAGGGTTTATTTGTTATGAGCCGTCTGCAACCGTTGCTATCTTACCGTGGAAACGCCGGGGATCGCCCTCGAGGAGGCGCACCAGGGCCCTGGCCGACTGCTCGGGGGTGAGCACCCGACCCTGGCTCTGGTAGCCCCGGAACAGGGGCCGCAGGGTCTCACTGGCGCTCCCCTGGGCCTCCCGTAGCTGGCGCTGCATCTCAGTCTCCACGATGCCCGGTCGGAAGGTGAAGCAGGTAACCTCGGGGGCCTCCACCGCAAGCTGCCGCACCAGGTGCTCTTCTGCCGCCTTGGCGATGGCATAGATGCCCATGCCAGGGATGTTGTGCTCGGCCACCCCCGAGCCCAGAAACACCGCCACGCTGCCCGGCTGGCGGATCAGATGGGGGTAGGCAAAGCGGGCTAGCTGGTAGCCGCCCTTAACGTTGGAGTCCATGATCTCGTCGTACTGGGCCTCGATCAGTTCGTAGGCCAGCGGGCCAGCGTTGAGCACACCGGCGTTGTGGATAAAGCCCACAAAGTTTCCGATCTCGAGCGCGGCCTTGACCATCGCCTCGGCCACCGCGGCGCTGGCTACGCTACCGGCCACCACCAAGCAGCGCACGCCCAGGCCCTGCACCTCGTCGCGCACGAACTCGAGGGCCTTCTGGTTGCGGGCCCCGATCACCAGGTGGGCCCCGGCGCGGGCCAGTTCCAGGGCCAGGGCCTCGCCAATGCCCCGACTGGCCCCGGTGACGATGAAGGTCTGTCCTTTCAGTTTCATGCTCTTTGTATACGACCTATTGTTGCAAAAGGCCAGGGGGTATCCGACCGGTTCACCCGGCCACGGTAGAGGGGTTGCCCAGGTTGGCAGTCAGGCGGCCACTCTGTGCAAGGCCGCAATCACCTGCTGGGTAAAGGACTGGGTGCTGGCCTGGCCGCCCAGATCGGGGGTGGGGTTGGTGGTCAGGGCCGCGGCCACCGCCCCCTCGATCTGCCGGGCCACCTCGGGCCGGTTCAGCGCATGGGTGAGCAGCATGGCCGCCGAAAGGATGGCCGCGGTGGGGTTGGCGATGCCCTTGCCGGCAATATCGGGCGCGGAACCATGCACGGGCTCGAACAGGGGGGTTTTTTCGCCCAGGCTGGCCGAGGGCAGGAGGCCCAGGGAGCCGGGCAGCACGCTGGCCAGGTCGGACAAAATGTCGCCAAAAATGTTGCCGGTCACCACCACGTCAAACCGGCTGGGCCGGGTGACCAGGTGCATGGCCATGGCGTCCACGTACTGGTGCTCGAGGGCCACCTCGGGGTAGTGCTGGTGCACCTCGTCCACGGTCTTACGCCAGAACTCGCCAACCTCGAGCACGTTGGCTTTGTCCACGCTGCACACCTGGTTGCGCCGCTTGCGGGCCGCCTCGAAGGCCACCCGGGCGATGCGCTCCACCTCGGGCTTGCTGTAGCGCTCGGTGTTCCAGCCCTCGGCCTCGCTCATGCCGCGCGGCTCGCCGAAGTAGATGCCGCCGGTCAGCTCACGGATGACCAGCACATCCACCCCTCGAGCGATCTCGGGCTTGAGGGGCGAGAGGCCTTCCAGCCCCGGCAGCACCTTGGCCGGGCGCAGGTTGGCATACAGACCGTGGGCCTTGCGCAAAGCCAGCAGGCCAGTCTCGGCCCGCAGGTGGCGGGGCACGCCATCCCACTTGGGCCCGCCGATGGCCCCCAGCAGGATGGCGTCGGCCTCCAGACAGCCCTTCTGGGTGATCTCGGGGAAGGGCTCGCCGTGGGCGTCTATGGCGTTGCCGCCAAAGGGAAAAGCCTCGAACTCGAGGTTCAGACCATACACCTGATCGGCGGCTTTGAGCACCTCCACCGCCGCATAGGTTACTTCGGGGCCAATGCCGTCACCGGGAAGCAGTGCGATTTTGGGCATGGGGTTCCTTTCTCTACTGGCGGGTGGCCTTGGGCAGCCGGGCCGCGGCCTGCTCGATCAGCTCGCCCGCTTCCAGTAAGTCGGCAATGGGATCCCAGCGGCCTTCCACCAGGGCTTTTTGCGCGGTGGCGGGCAGGTTTACCTTAAAAGCGGTGTCTGCGTAGCGTACCTCGAGCCTTTCCACATCCACCGTCACCAGCAGGCTGGGGTCTTGCTCAATGGCCTGGGCCAGCCGCTCGATATCGGCCTTGGAAGCGGTCACGCAGGGCATGGAGAGGGCGGTGGCGTTGCCAAAGAAAATCTCGGCAAAACTCTCCCCCACCAGCGCCCGGAAACCGGCGCGGTAGATGGCCTGGGGCGAGTGCTCGCGGCTGCTGCCACAGCCGAAATTGGCCCCTACCAGCATAATGCTGGCCCCTTTGAAGCGGGGATCGTTCAGGGGGTGCGGCTTTTCAGAGCCGTCGGGGTTGAAGCGCTCGTCGTAGAAAAGGGCCTCGCCCAGCCCGTCAAAGGTGACCACCTTCAGGTAGCGCGCCGGCGTGATGCGGTCGGTATCAATGTCGTTGCCGGGAACGTGCACAGCCCGGCCCTGCACCTGCTTGATTGGTTCTAAAGCCATTTACTTACCCTCCTTGTCTCTAAAAAAGCCCATAATGCTCCAAATCCCGACGATGGCCGCCGCAGCGCAAAGGGCAAAGCCCACCCCAAACACTATCCAACTGAAAAGCGGGTTGGTCTCCAGGTTGCCCAGCCACAGCCCCAGGGTGGCCAGCGAGAGCAGCACCGAGGCCGCTACCAGCGTCACCCCGCGGATCAGATTCTTGGTCGCCAAAGCTCAACCTCACCATCAAAACCAGGTCTTTCCCAGAATTTCATCCACCTCGAGTTCGACACCCTCGAGCCCCACGAGCCGGATAACATCCCCGCGCCCGTAGGCTTGTATGTGCGTATAAACCCCTCCCTGGGGGTGGCGGTACACCCAGACGCGGTCGCCGCCAAGATCCACCACCCAAACCTCCGGTACGCCGTGCTGGGCATACTTGGGCACTTTGACTTCCTGATCGGTCTTGAGGGTAGACTCGGCCACCTCGATTAGCAACAACACATCGCCTACGTTGAAATGGCGGCCCTCGTAGAAGTCCGGCGATGGTCGCAGCAGGAAAACGTCCGGCACCGGCTCATCGCCCCCCACCACCAACGGCTGCTGGCTCTCGAGCTGGGCCACCCCAGCCGTACGTGGGCCCAGAACCCGCATCAGCCTGCTTACGCAGTCCTTGTGGCGAATGCCCACCAGGCTCATCTCAACGATCTCCCCATTCAAAAGCTCGTAACGCCCGTCTTGCAACAGCCCCGCCTCACCCAGCCGGTGGTATTCCTGCAGGCTCCACTTTTTGGTACTGCGGTCGGTGGTCATACACAACAGCCTAGCACCGAACAAACAGCGGCGCGCCAAGCCCGCTCGAGCTAGGCCCCTACCAGGGCCTCAACCCCAAACACTTCCCGCGCGTCGCTGATCCGGCCGGTCACCGCCGCCGCCACCACCATCACCGGCGACATCAACACGGTGCGGCCCGTGGCGCTGCCCTGGCGGCCCTTGAAGTTGCGGTTGGAGCTGCTGGCGCACAGCTCGTCCCCCACCAGCTTGTCGGGGTTCATAGCCAGGCACATCGAGCAGCCCGCCCCGCGCCACTCGAATCCGGCCTGGCGGAAGATCTCGGCGATGCCCTCCTCCTCGCACTGCTTAGCCACCTGCTGCGAGCCCGGTACTGCAATGGCCCGCACCCCCGGGGCCACCTTGCGGCCTTTGAGGTACTTAGCAGCCTCGCGGAAGTCGGAGATGCGCCCGTTGGTGCAGCTTCCCAAAAAGGCCACATCTACCTTAACGCCCTTGATGGGCTGGCCGGGCTTCAGCTTCATGTGCTTGAGGGCCTCTTCCAGCGCGGGCCGCTCGGCCTCGGGGTAGAGGGCCGGGTCGGGCACCCGGTCGGTGATGGCGCAGCCCTGGCCGGGGTTGATACCCCAGGTCACGGTGGGGGCGATGTCCTCGGCCCGGATGTTCACCACGTCGTCGTAGTGGGCGTCGGGGTCGGAGGCCAGGGCCTTCCAGCGGGCCACGGCTTTTTCCCACTCCTCGCCCTTGGGGGCGTAGGGGCGGCCCTTGAGGTAGTCGAAGGTGGTCTGGTCGGGGTTGACGTAGCCGATGCGGGCCCCGCCCTCGATGCTCATGTTGCAGACGGTCATGCGCTCTTCCATGCTGAAGTTGTCGAAGACGCTGCCGCCGTACTCGTAGGCGTAGCCGATGCCGCCGTTGACCCCCAGCACCTTGATAATGTGCAGGATGACGTCTTTGGCATAGACCCCCGGCTGCAACCTACCCTCTACGTTGATGCGGCGCACCTTGAGCTTGCTGACGGCCATGGTCTGGGTGGCCAGCACATCGCGCACCTGGGTGGTGCCAATCCCGAAGGCGATGGCCCCGAACGCCCCGTGGGTCGAGGTGTGGGAGTCGCCGCAGGCGATGGTCATGCCGGGCTGGGTGATGCCATTCTCGGGGCCAATCACGTGCACGATGCCCTGAAGCCCCGAGGTCACGTCGAAAAAGGTAATCCCGAAGTCCTGCACGTTCTTGCGCAGTTGCCGGATCATCTCGTCGGCCTGGGGGTCTTCGAAGGGCTCGAGCAGGGAGTGGGTGGGGACGATGTGATCCACGGTGGCGAAGGTGCGATCAGGAAAGCGCACCTTGAGGCCCAGGTCGCGCAGCATGCCGAAGGCCTGGGGGCTGGTGACCTCGTGGATCAGGTGGGTATCGATGAACAACTGGGTCTGCCCGTTGGGCAGGGTTCGGATGGCGTGGCTCTCCCAGACTTTCTCGTACAAACTTTTGCCCATGGAAGTTCACTCCTTTGACAACCTCAAAAGCCCCAGCGGCTACAGGCCCTGGGGTCACGTGCAAAGCAGCTAGACCCCTCGAGCGGGGCTTAGTAGGGGCTGCTTCACCCATGTCGGCATCAGGTAGAGTATAAAGTTTGGTATACCAAAGCGTCAAGCCATCTGGTTTTTTTGAGTACGCCATCGCCAGCCGGTATGCTGTGAATGTATGTCGCTCGCACGGCTGGGACAGGGGCGCGAGGCCGAGGTGTTTGCCTGGGCCGACGGCTATGTGCTTAAGCTGTTCTGGCCGGAGTTCTCCCGGGCCGACGCTGAGCTCGAGGCCCAGCTCACCCAGCAGGTCTGGCTGCTGGGGGTGCCTTCACCCAGGGTGGAGGACGTGCTCGAGGTCGAGGGGCGCTGGGGGCTGGTGCTCGAATGGATCCAGGGTGTGTCGCTTACCGACTACATCCAGTCCAACCCCGAGCGTTTGCGTTTCGCCGCCCAGACACTGGGGGCCCTGCACCGCCAGCTCCATCAGAAAGCCGCCGGACACCTACCCTCCCAGCGAGAACACCTTATCCAGCGCATCCAGGCCTGCCGGCTTCCGGAAAACCTGCGGGCTGTTTTGTTGCAACACATGGAGCGCCTACCCGATGGAACCGCCCTGTGTCACGGCGATTTTCACCCCGAGAATGTGCTGGTAAGCGCAAAGGGCCCGTTTGTGGTGGACTGGCCCAATGCCACGCGGGGCAACCCCCTGGCCGACATTGCCCGTACCACCCTGCTGATCTTGCACAGCGAGTTTCCGCAAGACCTGCCCGCGCGCGAGGAAATTTTGCGCCAGCGCCAGATGTTTTACCAAACCTACCTCGAGCACTACCAGACCTTCTCGGGCCTGGATATGGCCCAGCTCCAGGCCTGGATGCCCATCGTGGCTGCGGCCCGCCTGCGGGAGAATATCCCCGGTGAGGAACCCAGGTTGATGCAGCTCATCCAGGAAGGTTTGCAGGCATACGGCACCTCGGCCTGAACCCGACCACAACTGCCAACCGGCTATCTCGTAGACACCCCCCCATTTTGCTACACTTAGTATCCGCGCGGCCCCGGAATCCCTCCGGTAGGCCCAGGGGTTTACATGAAAACAAACATCATCACCTATGGCTGCCAGATGAACGAGTACGACACCCACCTCGTGCGAAGCGAGCTGGTGTCGCTCGGTGCAGAGTTCGTGGATCACTGGCGGGAAGCCGACTTCGTGCTGGTCAACACCTGCGCGGTGCGGGGCAAGCCCGTGGAGAAGGTGCGCTCGCTTTTGGGCGAGCTGCGCAAGGAAAAGGAAAAGCGCCCCCTCCTGGTGGGCATGATGGGCTGCCTGGCCCAGCTCGAGGAGGGCCAGCAGATGGCCCGTAAGTTCGAGGTGGATGTGCTCCTGGGGCCGGGGGCGCTCACCGAGATTGGCAAGGCCCTCGAGGCCAAAAGCCGCTTCTGGGATCTGAGCTTCCGCGAAGAGCTCACCCACCACCTGCCCCCCGCCCCCCAGGGGGCCCTATCGGCCTTTGTGAGCATCATCCGGGGCTGCAACCACCACTGCACCTACTGCATCGTGCCCACCACCCGTGGCCCCGAGGTAAGCCGCCACCCCGACCTGATCCTGCGCGAGGTGGAGCAGCTCAAGGCCGCGGGGGTGCTCGAGGTCACCCTGCTGGGCCAGAACGTCAACTCCTACGGCAAAGACCAGCCGGGCTTCCCCAGCTTCGCCGAGCTGCTGCGCCTGGTCGCCCAGGTGGGGATTCCCCGCATCAAGTTCACCACCAGCCACCCGGTCAACTTCACCGACGACGTGATCGCCGCCATGGCCGAGACCCCCCAGATCTGCCGCTACATCCACCTGCCGGTGCAGTCCGGCTCCAACCGGGTGCTGCGCCGCATGGGGCGGGAGTACCGGCGGGAATGGTACCTGGATCGCATCCGGGCCATCCGCGAGGCCATGCCGGACGTGGTGCTCTCCACCGACATCATCGTGGGCTTCCCCGGCGAGACCGAGGAAGATTTCCAGGCCACCCTCTCGCTCTACGACGAGGTGCGCTACGACAGCGCCTACATGTTCATCTACTCCCCGCGCCCCGGCACCCCCAGCTACAAGCACTTCCAGGATCTGCCGCGCGAAGTTAAGGTCGAACGGCTCCAGCGCCTGATTGAGAAGCAAAAAGAGTGGAGCTACCGGCAAAACCAGCGCTGGGTAGGCCAGACCGTCGAGGTGCTGGTGCGCGGTGCCGCCAAGGACGACAGCTTCGTGGAGGGCCACACCCGCGGCAACCACCCCACCCTGCTGCCCGCGGCCCAGGCCCCCCGCCCCGGCCTGTACCAGGCGGTCATCCAGCAGGCCACCCCCCACATGCTTCTGGGCGAGGTGGTGGGGGCGCAGGAGCCGGCCACGATTCCGCTGATGATGGCGTGAAAACCCAGGCTGAAATCGTGGTACTCGGGGCCGGCATCGCCGGGTTGTGTGCGGCCCGGGTGCTGCACGAGGCTGGCAAGGAGGTGCTGGTGTTGGCCCGCGAACTCGGCGAGGCCAGCCGGGTGCCGGACGCCCTGCTGAATCCGGTGCGGGGCAAGCGCGGGACGGTGGCACCCGAGGCCGAGGAGGCCCTGGAAGCCCTGTGGGATTTCTATCCCCGGTTTGGGGCAGTGCGACAGGGCATCCTGCGGCCCGTGCCCCAAAGCGATAAGCCGGTCTGGCTGCAAAAGCTACAGGGCCGCCGGATTCCACACCTGTGGCTCGAGGAAGGTTTGTACCTGGAAAACGCGGGGTGGCTGGAGACCACCCCCCTGCTGCACCGCCTGGCCGAGGGGCTGAATATCCAGTACGCCAGCGTGGAACGACTTGAATCGGGTGTAGCGTGGCTCGAGGGCGGACGCAGGATATCGGGCAAGGTGCTGGTCTACGCCGGCGGGGCCAGTGGCGCACACCTGGTGGGACTGGGCGGGCGCTTCACCCCCGGCTCGGTGCTGCGAACCCAGCAACACTTCCAGCAGGCCCGCTCGTACGGGGTGTATGTGGCCGGGCATAGCCTGGGGGGGAGCTACCTGCCCCACCAGGACAGGTATGCCCCCCACCAGACCCAGCCGCACGAGGTGGAGTGGCTGCTGGCCGAAGCGCAAAAGCTGCTGGGCTACCGGCCCGCGTTCAGTGCGTCCTGGGCCGGGGTGCGCTACCGGCTGGACAGCCACTACCTCAAGGAGATTCCGGGCGGCTTCGCCCTCACCGGCTTTGGCTCGGCGGCGTATTTTTATGCACCTCTGTATGCCTGGCGCCTTCTCAAACGTCTCACCGGCCAATCCTGATAGACTATGCGCCATGCAGCAGTACCACGACCTGATGCGCCATGTGCTCGAGCACGGGGTAGATAAGTCCGACCGCACCGGCGTGGGCACCCGCTCGGT
>Ga0116210_1000358_pt1 | contig 46519 bp, 34 predicted proteins | sample TshhotsprinmetaG_FD_94483 | JGI IMG/M metagenome (GOLD analysis project Ga0116210, IMG submission 94483) | Hot spring microbial communities from South Africa to study Microbial Dark Matter (Phase II) - Tshipise hot spring metaG | ecosystem: Environmental > Aquatic > Thermal springs > Hot... | reverse complement strand
GGGCACGATCAGCGGCAGGAAGGTGTTCGTCCACACGCGCGAGCCCTGGAAGCCGAACGCCGGCAGCTTGGCGAACAGCACGAACTGCGGGATCATCGTCACCACGCTCGGCAGCATCATGGTTGCCAGCACGAGCGAAAACAGGGTGTCGCGCGCTCGCCAGCGCAGACGTGCGAAAGAATAGGCGACCAGCGACGACGAAAGCGTCATGCCGATCACGCCGGCCACCGTGATGATCACCGTGTTAAGGGTCCACTGCGGCCACATGCCGAAGCTGAACGCATCGCGATAGTTCTCCCACGCCAACCGGCTCGGGATCCAGTTCTTGCTCATGATCTCGCCGGGTTCTTTCAGTGAGGTGGACAGCATCCAGACAAACGGCACCAGGAAAAGGATGCTGATCCCGATCATCAACAACAGGGCGAGAAGCCTGTCCACAGTCCAGCCGCGCGGCCAGCGTCGCGGGTTGCGGATGGCGATGGTACTGGCTCGTTGTGCTGGTATCGCTGTCATGTCGCCCTCACTTCTCCGCCTCGTAATAGACCCAGCGCCTGGAAGCCCACAACTGCACCAGCGTGATCGCCAGGATGATGACGAACAGGATCCACGCCATCGCCGACGCGTATCCCATCTGGAAGCCGCCGACCCCTACTTTGCCGAAGGCCCGGTTGTACAGATAGAGCACATAAAACAGCATGGATTGCCCCGGCCCGCCCAACGGCGCATCCTTGCCTGCCAGGATGAAGGCGGTGGTGAAGATCTGAAATGTGCCGATGATGCTGGTCACGATCTCGAAAAAGATCGTCGGGGTGAGGAGGGGCAGGGTGATATGGCGGATCTGCATCCAGCCGCGCGCGCCATCAATGGAGGCCGCCTCGTACAGGTCTTTGGGAATCCCTTTGAGGCCCGCCAGGAAGATCAGCACGTTGCCGCCGATCCACCACATGCCCATCACCACCATGCCGGGTTTGGTCCAAAGCGGGTCCACGAACCAGCCTGGCCCCTCGATGCCGAACAGCCCGAGCGCATTGTTCAGCAGGCCTCTGGGATTGAGGATCCACTGCCACAAGAAGACCGCGGCCACGCCCGATAGCACATTGGGCAGATAAATGATCGTGCGAAAGCCTTTCTCGGCCGGCAGCCCGCTGTTAAGCAGCATCGCGATCGTCATCGCCGCGACGATCACGATCGGCGTCTTGACGATGACCATCCAGAAGGTGTTGGCGAGCGCTTTGTAGAAAAATGGATCGTTGAAGAAAAGGTTCTGATAGTTTTCCAGCCCGCGCCACTGGGGCGCGCCGATGATGTTGTATTTGGTGAAGCTGGTGTAGAGCGAGAAGAGCATCGGCCCCACGGTGAAGAGCAGGAAGCCAAAAATCCAGGGCGATGCAAAAAGCCAGCCGGTGATCTCCTCGCGCACAGCCGGTTTGAGGATCGGTCGGCGCAAAACGGTGGAGCGGATGGTCATGGCAGGTCTCTCTTTGCAAGCGCGATATTTTCGCTGCGGGCGAGCCGGTCTCCATGTGCCTGGCATCCCATCAGGATGCCAGGCACGGCGACGCCAGATGTTTTTATTTCTTCAGCGCCGCTTCGACCGCAGCCTGCGCTTCATCGAGGGCCTGTTTGGGCGTCAGCTCGCCCTTCCAGACCTTCTCTTCGCGCTGGTTGATCTGCTCGCTCCAGTTGGGGTATTTCGGCACGAAGACGCCGCCGGTGCTCACCTTCAGCGCTTCGTCCACGACCTTCCAGAGCGGGTTAGAGACGACCACAGGATCCTTCGCGGCGACGACATGCGGGGGCTGCGCCTGTGTGTCGCGCGCCCAGGAGGCCTGCGCCTCGGCGCCCGACATGCACTTAATGAACTCCCACGCGGCCTCGGCATTCTTGGCGCCCTTCGGGATCGAGAGCGAGAAGCCACCGCTCCAGTTGGCCGGCTTGGCGCCCGTGTTGTGCGGCAACATGCCGATGCCCCACTCCATCTTCTGCGTCTTGCCGTCGGGCAGCTTATGGTTCGGCCGGTAGAACTCCAGTTGGCTGTTGTAGCCGAAGATGTCCACGAACATCGCGACACCTTCACCCATGAACAGGTCATTGGGCGCGGCGCCGAAGCCGGCCTTGTAGTTCTGGAGTTTTTGCCAGCCGCCGTAGCGATCCACCCACTTCTTCATCCACTCCATGGCCTCGACCGCTTTCGGGTCGTTTAGCTTGGGCGTGCCGTCCGGCAGGATTAGCGGCGCGCCGTTGTTGTAGGCCCAGAACGGGTTGAGGCTGCCGTTCCAGTGCGGCAGGAAGGCGATGCGGGCATAGGTGCCATCGGGGTTCTTCTTGTCCAGCTTGTCGGCGTAGGCCCACAGCTCATCCCAGGTCTTCGGCGGCACCTCAGGATCCAGGCCGGCTTCCTTGAACAGCTGCTTGTTCCAGAAGAGCACGCGCACGTCGGTCTCGAACGGGATGCCGTAGGTCTCGCCTTTGTACAGGGTCTGATCCCACGCCCAGCCGTAGAACTGGTCGCGGGTCACGCCGTCGCGCGTCGCCCACGCCTGCAGGCTCATGTACACGCCATCGGCCGCATCCTTCGGCAGGGTAGGCCGATCCGAGACGATGACATCAGGCATGCCTGAGCCAGCGGCCACAGCCGCCACGTTGGCCGTCCAGATATCGCCCCACGGTTTCACCGTGTCTGTCACCTTGATGTTTGGCAGCTTCTGCTCGCACATGGCGATGATGCGGCGGACGGCGTTGCGCCGCACCGGCGAGGCCCACCAGTGCCACAGCTCGACCGTGCCTTTGACCCCCGGGTTGAGCTTGGGACCGGCCGACGGTGCCGGAGTGGCCGTCACCACGACCTGCTTCTCGACGACCTTTTCCACCGGTTTTTCGACGACCTTCTCGACCGGTTTTTCGACGACCTTCTCCTTCTCGACGACCTGGGTCACCACCTTCTCGACAACCTGAGGGGTGGGCGTGGCGCAGGCGCTCAGCACCATGCTGGCGACGAGCAGCACGGTCATCATGATCCACAACCATGGCTGGCGTGAATGCTTCATGTTCCTCTTCTCCTTGGTGATAGATAGAGATGGCTTAATTTCTGGTGATGACGTTCATGCATGCGACCATCACGTCGGCGCTGCGCCTCCGTGTAGCCCCGCAGCGCCTGGGGCTCTTCCTGGCAGTGGCTCGTCTCTCCTGGTGCCAACCTCCTCTCTGAGCGTTATGGCCGTTGACGGAGCGAACGGCCGAATCTCGATCCCGGTGTCGGCGCGTCGCCCTCAGCGCCGCGGCCACGCATTTGCGTCGTTAAGAGATAGGCCGCCGACATCGGCCTCGCTGCACGGCTCTCCGATGGCACAGGCCAGCACTTTGACCCCATGGGCCTCGATCTCGGCCAGGACGGTCGGGTCGGCTAAATTGCTGGTGATCAGCAGGTCCACGTCGCTCATCAGCGCGAAGGAGACCAGTCCCCGCTTCTGCAGCTTGCTGTGATCGGCCACCACCACCACCCGCTCGGCCGATCCCGCCATCGCGCGCTTGGTCTCTGCTTCGAAGATGTCGGTGCAGGCGAAGCCTTTGTCCAGCGAAATGCCTGTGGTGCCCAGGATGGCGAGATGCGCGTGATAGCGCCGCAGCTCGGCCTCGGCCTGCGGCCCGACCACGCACATCGAGCGCGCAATGAGCCGGCCGCCGGTGAGGTGTACGCTCAAGTTGGGATTTTTGGCGCATTCCTGAGCCACGTCGAGGCTGTTGGTGACCACCGTCACGTCTCGACAGCGCCTGAGGTGCCTGGCGACGTTCCAGGTGGTGGAGCCGGCATCTATGATGACCATTTGGCCGTCTTCCACCAGCGCGGCGGCCGCGCGACCGATCGTGTCCTTTTCCGCGCTGTACTGGAGCGTCCGTTGATGGACCGGCGGGATGGCGGCAATGGCCGAGCGCACGTGATCGGCCAATACGGCACCGCCATAGCCGCGCTGCACGAGGCCTTCCTCTGCCAGCTGATCGAGGTCGCGGCGGATCGTCTCGTCCGAGACTCCAAATTGTGCCACTAGGTCCGTCACGCGGACCCGGCCGTCCTTGAGCAGAATTTCCTTGATGCGATGGCGTCTTTCTGAAGCGAACATGCGGATGATCTCCTTTGGCTGCACCGACAGGCTATGAGCGATGATCGGGGTCAGATGTTTGACTCCCAGGCCCTGTGAATGTGGAGGCCGCATGCGCCTGTGATGTACACACAATACCACAGGATTCCAATAAAGTCAAGATCGAGCAGGGCCGATTTTGTTTGGACTGATATGGAATTACGCGTGTTGTTACGGGAAGGGGCTGAAAATAGCGCGCAGAACGATGGGGCCATGGGGCCGGTTCGGGCGGAGCATAACGCGCCGGATGTTAGCCTGGCGGCAGAGAATGGGCCGGTGGCACGACGGTGGCGTTGATGTCTCAAGACGCCGATGTCGGATAAACGCCGTACTTTGCCACCGCGCGGCCGAGCGCCAGAGCGTTCTCCGGCTTCAGATACCCGGCCAGGCTATTGCCGCTGGTGACAATGTAGCCGCCGCCAGGGCCGACATCGCGAATCAGCTCGCTGACCTCGCACTCGACGTCTTCTGGCGTGCCCGTGCCGAGGATGTTCAGATCCACATTGCCGAGCAGGCAGATACGCTTGCCGTAGCGCCGTTTCATCTCTCGGATGTCCATGGCACCTTTTTCGTTCGGGTGAAAGCCGGCGATTCCCAGGCTCACCAGGTCGTCCATGAACGGCATCATGTTGCCGTCGCTGTGGATGACCCACGGCAGCGTAACGACCTCGCGCAGCCTGCGATAGCGAGGCAGCACCAGCTCACGAAACACCTTCGGCGAAAAGAAGGTTGTGGTCTTGAACGCCATGTCGTCGGTTGTGACGTAGACATCGAAGCCCATTTGACAGACGCGACGGGCAACGACGATGGCCCACGCCACATAGCGGTCGAGGATCTCCTCGACCAGATCGCGATCCTCATAGAGCGCAACGCTGAACGTTTCCGCACCCATGCCGAGCAGCGTGGGGAAGATGCCCATGCGAGTGACAAACCAGGTTGAATAGTCGCCCCGACCGGCCAGGAATCTGGCCGCGTCTGCATACAGCGTCTCGTCGTGCGGATCGGGCAGTTGTAACAGCGACAGCTTGTCGCGCGAGGTCAGTAGGCCGTTGCCGTAGAAGAGGCGGCCGTCCATGCCGGGCAGCTTCTCGGCATAGACCGGCGCGCGCAGTACATAGGTGATGTTGTCCAGCCCCAGGCGCGCCGCCAGGGCTTTGGCCTCATCCACGTTGTAGACATTCGCCTCCAGGTTGGCGGCCTGGTTCGTGCCCGGCCCCCAGCCCATCAGCTTTTGGGCCAGCGCCCGATCAATACCCAATTCGCAGTAGGGCACGCGATCCGGTTGATCGCAGCGCAGCGCGATGGATACCCTCGTTCGTGAATCCATTGGATCGTCTCCTGAGAGCAGAATAGAACGACTGTATGGCGGATGTGCGCGCATTATAGGTCGAAGGATGCGTTTGTGCAATTCGGGACTGCGTCGTATAATGGGCTGCGCCCGGCGCACCAGCGTCCGGGCGCAGTTCATATTTTGAGCGCCTTCGGGAGATAGCATGAGCAGCGTCAAAGTGACCATCATCGGCGCCGGGAGCGTTGTGTTCTCTCTCGGCCTGGTCAAAGATCTCTGCCTGACCGCCGGCCTGGCAGGGAGCGAAGTCCACTTCATGGACATCAACGAGGAGCGGCTGGAGATCGTCTATCGGCTCGGTCAGCGCTATGCCGAGGACCTGGGCGCCGACCTGCGTTTCAAGCGCACGCTGGATCGTCGCGAGGCGTTGCAAGACGCCGATTTCGTCATCAACACGGCCACGATCACGCACGACGAGCATTACATGAAGCGCCGTCGTGAGCTCGCCGCGCAGTACGGCTATTTCTATGGTCGCACCGGCATGTCCGAATGGCACAACCTGCGCCTGATGCTCGACGTCGCGCTCGACATGGAACAGATCTGCCCGGACGCGTGGATTCTCCAGGCCGGCAATCCGGTGTTCGATGGCGTCACCCTGATGACGCGCGAGACTTCGATCAAGGTGTGCGGCCTGTGCCACGGTCACTACGGCTATCGCCACATTGCCCGTACGCTCGGCCTCGATCCGGAGCGGGTCACCTGGCAGGCGCCCGGCCTCAATCATAACATCTGGCTGACGCACTTTTTCTACGAGGGCAAGGACGCCTATCCCCTCCTGGACGAGTGGATCGCGCACAAAGCCGAAGCATACTGGGAGGAATGTCGGCGGAACGGACAGGCGATCGCCACCCAGATGTCGCCCGCGGCCATTCACCAGTACAAAATGTATGGCCTGATGCCGATCGGCGACACCCCGCGCCAGGGCGGCTGGTGGTATCACACCGATCTGGCCACGCGCGAGCGCTGGTATGGACCGGGCGGCGGCGGCGACACGCCCGAAGGCCGCGATCGTATTCTGCGCCACAAAGAAGAGATGCGCGTGCGCATGAAAGAGGCCGCCTATGATCCGCAGATGCGCCCCATCAACATGTTCGGCGCCGAGAAGACCACAGAACAGCATATCCCGATCATTGACGCGCTGGTGAACGACCACGAAGGGCAGTTCCAGGTCAATGTGCCGAACAACGGCGCGCTGAGCGGCATCCCGGACGACGTGGCGGTCGAAGTGCCTGCCATCGTCAACATCAAGGGCATCCAGCCGCTGCGCGTCGGGCCGCTGCCCAACAAGATCATGCTGGAGCAGATCTATCCCGATTGGCTCGACATGGAGCGCACCCTCGAAGCGTTCCACACCGGCGACAAATCGGTGCTGCTCTGGAGCATCCTGGAAAGCCACCAGACGCGTTCCTACGACCAGGCGGTCGCCGTGCTGGAGGCGATCCTGCACATGGAGCCGAACGAGCCGATGAAGTATGTGCAGGACATCAACGAGCATTTCAAATGGCCGGAGGGCTGGTGAGGAAAATGAGGCGGGGCCGCGCTGCCGGCTGCTGATCCGCTACGTCCGTTCGGCGCATGGGTGCGGCACCGATCGCGAGCTGACCCGAAAATCGCCGGATGTGACTGGGCCTCACCGTTTGGCGGCCGTGTTGAGGCGAGCAACGAACTCGTCGCGATATAACGCCAACCCCGACAGCACCGGCTCACACATGCCGGTGCCCAGGGGACAAAACGTCAGGCCGGAAATGCCGCGCGCCAGCGACTCCAGCTTGGCCAGATCGTCCGGCCGGCCTCGACCCCGGGCGATCGCCTCCAACCGTTCCAGCATCCGGAAGCCGCCGAGGCGACACGGCACGCAGGCGCCGCATGACTCGTGCACGAAGAAGTCGGTGATACGCCGGGCTACCTCCACCATGTCGGTGGTCTCGTCCATCACGATCACCGCGCCGGTGCCCAGGGCCGAGCCGGCGGCGGCCAGGGTCTCGAATGCCATCGGCACGTCGATCTGCCGGGCCGTGAGCATGGGGGTCGAAACGCCACCGGGGATCACGGCTTTGATGTGACGGCCGTAGCGCACCCCGCCCGCGTACTTCTCGATGATCTCCCGCAGCGGTGTGCCCAGCGGCAGCTCGTAGTTGCCGGGGCGGTTGACGTGGCCGCTGACGCAGAAAATTTTGGGACCCTTGCTCTGCTCCGTGCCGATGCTGGCATACCAGGCGGCCCCCCGCAAGATGATGTGAGGGACGTTGGCCAGCGTCTCGACGTTTTGCACGATGGTTGGCCGTCCCCAGAGGCCCACCTGCGCCGGATAGGGCGGTTTCAGCCGCGGCTGCCCCCGTTTCCCTTCCAACGACTCCAGCATGGCGGTCTCTTCGCCGCAGATGTACGCGCCCGCGCCCCGGTGCACGGAGACATCCAGGTCAAAGCCACTGCCTAGGATGTCCTTGCCCAAGAACCCGTGCTGATACGCGTCGGCGATGGCCTTGATCCAACGCTTGACGCCCAGGAAGAACTCGCCACGGATGTAGACGAAGGCCCGGTGCGCGCCGATCGCGTAAGCCGCGATGATCACCCCTTCCAGAATCGCATGGGGATCGCGCTCTACGATCAGACGATCCTTGAACGTGCCCGGCTCCCCTTCGTCGGTGTTGACGGCCAGGTACTTCACCGGCGCATCGGGCGGGAGGAACCCCCACTTGACCCCGGTGGGAAAACCGGCCCCGCCGCGGCCCCGCAGGCCGGAGGCTTTCACCTCGGCGACGACCGCCTCTGGCGACATGCTCAGCGCCTTGCGCAGAGCCTGATATCCGCCGTGCGCGAGATAGGTGCCGATCTTCTCCGAGTTCGGCCGATGGACGTTGGCCAGCAGCACAGGCTCCCACTCAGCCATGCTCGCCTCCTTCCAGCAGTCGCTCCAGGGCCAGGTCAATGGCATCCAGCGTCAAGTTCTCGTAGAGCTGATCGTTGATCCGCATGGCCGGCGCGGTGCCGCAAGAAGCCAGGCATTCCACCAGTTCCAGGGTGATGCGGCCATCTGGAGTCGTTTCACCGGGCCGGATGCCCAGCTTGGCCGAGATGTAGTCTGCTACCTTCTCTGCGCCGCCGCACAGGTAGCACGAAAGCCCCTTGCACACCTGGATCACATAGCGGCCAACCGGTTCGATGCGAAACAGGGAGTAGAAACTGGCCACGCTGTACACCTGGCCCGGGCTCAGGCCCAGTCGCTGTGCCACCCGCTCAATGGCGGCGGGGGTCAGATAGCCGGCCTGCTCCTGTGCCAGATACAGGGCCGACAGAAGCATCGCCTGTTTGGTGGGATCAACAAGCCCTGCGCCAGGTGCGTGAGGTGTCTGTCTGGCAGCGTCCATGGTCATAGTGTAGCACATTCCACCATGCTTCACAAGTTATCTGCCTTGGACATTCGTCGCATTCGTGTTAAAATGGCAGCCAATCGCCTGCCCTGGCCCGAAAATCGCCGTATGGCACGTGCCCCAGCTATCGCAGGACTTCACAGGCACTCTGCAAACCCGCCCCGGCTCCGCCGGTCGGGCCGGGGATGCCTGGCACGTGGCGACTTTTACCCATTGTGGCGCCGGCCGCGGCACGAGCATCTTTCCCGAGTTTGGCCCTGAATGTGTTCTGAATCCGGTTCTGAATCGCGCCCGCGTGCCCGAGATCTCGGCATCGTGCCGGGTATCCTGCCGACCGGCCCGCTCAACGCCATCACCGATGTGGCGGATGTGCGCGTGGGCCAGGTGACGCTGTGGGAGGGAGACGACATCCGCACCGGCGTCACTGCGATCCTCCCTCATGCCGGCAATCTGTTCCAGGAGAAAGTCCCGGCCGGGCTGGCGGTGGCCAACGGCTTCGGCAAGCTGGCCGGCGCCACGCAGATCATGGAGCTGGGCGAGATCGAGACGCCGATCGTGCTGACCAACACCCTGGCCGTGCCTCGCGCCGCCGACGCGCTCCTGGATTGGACGCTGGCGCAGCCGGGCAATGAAGCGGTCGTCTCGGTCAATCCCGTCGTCGGCGAGACGAACGACGGCTGGCTGAACGATATCCGCCACCGGGCCATCACGCCCGATCACGTGCTGGCGGCCCTCGCCCAGGCGCAGTCCGGCCCGGTGGCCGAGGGATGTGTCGGCGCGGGGACCGGCACGGTGGCGTTCGGCTGGAAAGGCGGCATCGGCACGAGCTCGCGGCGATTGCCCGCCAGCCTGGGCGGCTACACCGTGGGCGTCCTCGTGCAGTCGAACTTCGGCGGCGTCCTGCAGATCATGGGGGTTCCGGTCGGCCAGAAGTTGGGCCGCTACTACCTCAAGGATCAGCTCGAACGCGGCGCTGCCGACGGTTCGATCATGATCGTGCTCGCCACCGACGCGCCCCTCTCCGACCGCAATCTGACCCGGCTGGCGCGGCGCGCCTTCGCCGGCCTGGCGCGCACCGGCGCGGCTATGACGAACGGCTCCGGCGACTACGCGCTGGCCTTCTCGGCGGCTGAGGCTGTGCGGCGCACGCCGGAACGTCGCCGGGCCGTGATGCTGCGGCCCGATCTGCCCAACGATCTCGTCTCGCCCCTCTTCCTGGCGGCCATCGAGGCGACCGAAGAGGCAATCTACAACTCGCTGCTCTGCGCGGTGACCGTCACCGGCTACCGCGGTCGCACCGTCGAGGCGTTGCCGGTGACCGGCTGGCTCCCGGTGTCGGATGCCTGCCCATGATCCACGTCCGCGACCTGCACAAACATTTTCGCGTCTATCGCCATCATCGTGGCGGCCTGGGCGCGCTGCGCAACCTGGTGACGCGGCAGTTCCAGCTCGTGCGCGCCGTGGACGGCGTCAGCTTCGACATCGGCCGCGGGGAGCTGGTCGGCTATCTGGGGCCGAACGGCGCCGGCAAGTCCACCACGATCAAGATCCTGACCGGCATCCTGGTGCCGACGGCCGGCGAGGTGTGGGTGGATGGCCGCGTGCCGTGGCGCGAACGACGACAGCATGTGGCGCGCATCGGGGTCGTCTTCGGCCAGCGCACAAGCCTGTGGTGGGACCTGCCGGTGATCGAGTCGTTCGACCTGTTGCGCCACATCTACCGCGTGCCGGCAGAACGTTTTCGGCGGAACCTGGCCTTTTTCGACGAATTGCTGGAGCTGAGGCCGTTCCTGAATACGCCAGTGCGCGGGCTGAGTCTGGGTCAGCGCATGCGGGCCGACCTGGCGGCCGCGCTCCTGCACGAGCCGCCGCTCCTCTTCCTGGACGAGCCGACGATCGGGCTGGATGTGGTGGCGAAGGAGCGCATCCGGCAGTTCATCCGCACGATCAACCGGGAGCGGGGCGTCACCGTCATTCTGACGACCCACGATCTGGGCGATGTCGAGAAACTATGTGACCGGGTGGTCATGATTGACCACGGCCGACTGGTGTTCGACGGCGCGCTGGCAGAGCTACGGGCGCGCTTCGGACGCGGTCGCATCCTGGTGGTGGATTTCGAGAGCTGGCCCGGCGCGGTCAGCCTGCCCGGCGCGACCCTGATGCGCGTCGAAGGCAATCGGGCGTGGTTTCGTGTCGCTCAGGCCAACGGCAGCCCGGCCATCGCCGAGCTGATGCCCGTGCTTTTCCGTGATTATCGTGTGCGCGATGTCTCTCTCACCGAACCCGAGATCGAAGAGGTCGTGCGCGAGATTTACGAAGGCGGGCTATTGCAATGAGCGGGTCGGCGAATGGGCTGGCCGGGTTTCACGTTTGACGTTCGACGTTCGCTGTTTTACGCCTTACGCCTCCAAAAATCACCCCGATCAACGGCAGGGCCAGCAGATTGAGCGTGGCGACGATCACGAAGGTTGATCGGTAGCCGGCCGCGTCCACCAGCGCGCCGCTGAGGGCCAGGCCCACACCGGTGCCCAGATTGGCAACCGCCATCAAGATGGCGAACATGGAAGCCGCGATGTGCGGATCGGTGAACGCCATGGCCGAGGCGAAGTAGACCGTCTCGTAGTAGCCGAAGGCCAGGCCGAAGAGCAGCACCAGGGGCCAGGCCATCAGCGGGCTGGCGGTCAGCGCAAGCGCGAGAATGCTGGCCAGCGCCAGTCCCATCGCGCCCAGCGCCGCCTGGCACGGGCCGATCCGGTCGGTGAGCCGGCCGCCGGTCAGCCCGCCCAGCGTCACGCCAATGCCCCACACTGCCGTGTAGAAGCCGGCGGCAGTCAGGCTGATGGCGAAATCGTGCTCGAGGAATGGATTGACGATTTCGTTCGTGGCATTGATGATCAGCGAGTAGAGGGCGCCGAACGCAGCCAGCGCGATGACCGGCCCACGGCCGAACGCCCGGAAGGCACCCCAGCGAAACCGTCGCTCGGCCGGCCGCGGCGCCTCGCGCACCCTCCAGGCCAGCGGCAGTGGCGCCAGCGTGATGGCCGCCAGGCTCCAGAAAACCGCGGTCCAGCCGACGTGTTGCGCCAGGATGCCGACGATGCCCGAGATCACCACCACGCCGAGCGCCCGGCCGCCCACCATGATCCCCTGGATCGTCCCGCGCTCGTCGGCGGGCGTCGTGTCGAGCGCCAGCCCGTCGGTGCAGGTATCGTAGAGCGCCATGCCGGACATCAGGATGAACGCCAGCAGGGCGAACCCCCAGTAGAACAGCCCCGGATGGATGAACGGTGCGATGATCAGGCAGAGCGCCTGGATCAGCAGGCCGAGCACGATGTAGGGCTGGCGATGTCCTCGGCCCAGCAGGTTCACCCGATCGCTGAGCATCCCGAAGAAGATCTTGATGATGAAGGGCGTCAGCGCAATGGCCGAAAAAATGCCGACCTGGCTCATGGTCAGGTTGAACGAGAGCAGGTAAAGGGCGTTCAGGGCCGTGAAGTAGGCCAGGATCGAGCCCTGGGCAAAGTAGAGCGAGCCGAAAAGGAGATAGCGAGCAAAGCGAGCAACATGGCCAGGTCTGATGGTTGACATGGGCTTTCTCCATCTGTCTCAAATGGTGGGGTTGTCGGGTTCCGTGCGACTCCCGGAACCCGGTGGGCCTATATTTGGTTGTGGCAGCGCGACACAACTTCATACCCGGCCGCTGCGCATCTCCTCGATGTATGGCTCATACGCGGCCACCGGCAGGTTGGCCTGGAGGCGCTCGTAGTAGTCCTGCACCAGCTGTGCCTGTTGCTCGCGGTTGAAATCGCGATAGCAGACGCCGGTCAGCAGGCATTGCTGCAGATCTTCCGGGCTGCCATAGTTGTAGCCCGTCGTCAGTTGCGCGTAGATCGCTTCGGCGATGTAGAGGCCGCCGGTGCGCTCGTACTGATACACGTGCACCAGCTCGTGCAGGAGGATGGCGAAATTGGTGCGCTGATGCGCGCCGAAGGTCGGCATGTTGATGGTGTGGAACGTGGTGAAGGCGCGGCCCTGGTTGTGCCGGAAGATCAGGTTGAGGAGGCCACCCTCGGCCACGCGCACGTCTGCATAGCGCAGCGCGGTGGGGCCGAGGATGGCCGAGGCGGCCGCGATCTCGGCGCCGGTCAGCGGGGTGACGCGGGCGGTCAGCCGCATCAGCAGGCTCCACAGCTCCGGCACGCCGACCAGATCGAGCACGCGAAACAGGAAGAGAACCAGCCAGAAGATGACTCGACGAGGCACGTCGGCCAGCCAGGCGCGCAGCCCGGGCCCGGCAGACATCGCGCGCCGGGCCTGGGGCAGCGCCAGGACGACGCCAACCAGCCCGGCCCAAAGCGCCAACGCCAGCCGGCCGAGCCGGAGCGGCAGATCGCGCACCAGGTTGACCGCCCACATGGCCGCGTCCAGCAGCCGGTCGCCTAGCCATGCACTGACGACCACGAACACACGGGCGCCCCGGCGGCCGATCTGCTGCCAGGCGACGCGATGAGTTTTCGAAGCGTTCTCGTCCATGATCGGCCTCACGGCATCGGTGAGTTGAGCTGGGCGGCCGCCATGGCCTCGGCTGCCGTAGCTTTGTCGGCGATCACCTGATCGAGGGCGGCTATGAACACCTCGATGGCCTTCTCCAGCTTGTTGATGTCGCCGCCGCGAATCATCAGCGCGTTGTCGGCCGCCGCCTGCGCGATGCGGGCGACCTCGGCATCCTGGCCGGACATGGCCTTGATCAGAGAGCGGCGGGCCGGCGCGAAGGTGGCGATCGGCTGTTGGCTCAAGAACGCGGTGAGCTGCCAGCAGGTGAGCGTCTTTTTGCACTGCGTGGTGATGGCGTAGCCGGCGGCTGTGGCCATGGTCGCCGCACGGGCATCGGACGGCAACGGTGCCATGCCCCACTTCATGGGCCAGGCCGCGCGGTCGAAACGTCCGCCACGCGCGGAGAGTGCCGCGATCCACATGCCCACTTTGCCGGAACGGACGGTGTATTGGACGTTGCCAGCGCCCACCGTCGCCGCGTTCTGCGCGGTCAGGACGATCCCCGGCTCGCGGAGCAGCCTGGCGTACCAGTCTACCGCCGCGATCGTCTTGGGATCGGTGAAGGTGGTACGGGTCGGTGCTTGCAGGTCATCCACCAGCCGGCCACCATGCTGATAGATGAACAGGATCGGGTCTAGGAAGTCAGTGATGACCGCGTAGCCGAAGCTGGCGCTGTCCGGATCGCTCAGCTTGCGCGCGGCCTGTTCGAAGTCGGCCCGCGTCCAGCGTTCGTTCGGATAGGCTACCCCGCGGCGATCGAACAGATCTTTGTTGAAGTAGAGCACCTGGACATCGAGGCCGGCAGGCAGGGCCCAGGTCTTGCCCGCGTCCACGAACATTTTGGCAGCACTCGGCAGGAAATCGGCCTGGTTGAGGCTTTTGTCCCCGGCGATCAGCGGATCGAGGCTGATCAGGAGGCCGCGACTGCGCATTTCGTCGAGGGCGAACTGGGTGGTGAGGACGACATCGGCGCCGCCGACATCGAGGCCGGTGATGGCATCCCATCGCCGGGCCAGCACCTCGACGGTGACGCCCGGGTGCGCCTTTGCAAATTGCTCTGTCAGTTTTTTGATCTGATCCTGATCGGCCGCGGGCACTGCCAGGCGGATGGTGATGGGTTCCGGCGGGGGGGTGGGCGTGGCGCACGTCGCCAGCAGCAGCGCGGTCACGATGAGCAACGGTAGAGAGAACTGGGCTGTTCTATTCATGATTCCTCCTGCTTTAAGTTGACGTAATCATTGCTGCGACGGGCGGACATGGTCGGAGACCGGCCCGAGCGGAGTCTGCGGGCGTGATTGCTGCCCCTCATCCGAGCAGGCGCACGTTGAGCTGGCGCACCCATTCGAGATGGTGCGTCAGGTCGGCGCGCAGGCGACCGGGCTCGCTGCCGTAGCCCAGACGACGGGCCAGGAACGCGAATTCCTCGCTCTCTTCCGGTGGCACGGTGAGGTCTTTGCTGTTGCCCCGCACGACCCGCAGGGCGTTGATCAGCTCGCGCAGGAAGAGCAGCGCCCTGCTCAACCGGGCTGCGTTTTCGACCGAGATGATGTCGGCCTGCGCCAGTGCCTGGATGGCTGCTTGGGTATTGGTCAGACGGATCTGCGGATGGCTGCGGCCATGGATCATCTGCAGGCCCTGCACGGTATATTCTACATCCACCAGCGCGCCGGGGCTGAATTTGGCGTTGATGGCGCCGGGCGTCACCAGGTGGCGCAGCTGGCGTTCGCGCATGGCACGCATGGCGGCCACGTCGAACGCCCCCGACTCGTAGACGAACATGTCGCGCAGCGTCTCGACATGGCGGCCGAAAGCCGGATCGCCGGCGATAGCCCGCAGCTTGATCAGCGCCTGGCGCTCGTAGCTCCAGGCCGGGCCGCCCGGCGCGAAGTAGCGGCGAAAGGCATCGAGCGAGACGGCCAGGCTGCCCGCGTTGCCGTAGGGCCGCAGCTCGAGGTCAATCTCGAAGATGCCCGCGCGCCGCGCCCAGATGGCGGCCTTGAATTCGGTCACGAGGCGCTCGAAGAATTCGGCCGCGCTGAGCACGCGCGGGCCGGTCGTCTGACCCGGCCCGCCGTAGACGAACATGAGCTCGATGTCGGATGCATAGCCCAGCTCATAGCCGCCGCATTTGCCCAACGCGCAGACAGCCAACGGGATCGGCCCCCCATCCGCCGCGCGCGGCTCGCCGTATTGTGCGGTCAGTTCGGCCCAGGCCAGGCCGACGGCAGCCGCCACCACCGTCTCGGCCAGATCGGTCAGCTCGGCCGCGAACTGGCCGAATTCGGGGGTATGACCCATGATGTGGCGCATGTCAATGCGAAACATCTCCCGATCTTTGAACGCGTTCAGCCGGCGGCGACGCTCCTGAGGGTCGGCCGCGGCAGCCAACTCGGCGGCCAGTTCGGCCTCCAGGGCCGGCTTCGGCTTCGGGGCAGCCAGGCCGGCGACGTCCTCGACGACCGGGAAGAGGTTGGCGTATTGCATGCGCAGGAAGTCATCCCACAGAAACTCGCTGACTCCCAGCAGACGGGCGAGCGCAGCCAGCACTTCCGGCCGTTCGAGTGAGGCGAGTTCATCGGGCCACGATGGCCGGCGGAAGAGCTCGCCCAGGTACTCGTGAAAGTGGAGCAGGGCCGCGCCGGGATTGGGCGAATGCGGCAACAGGTGGGTGAAGTGTTTGACGAGCACGGTGGCGGCGCGCAGCTCGCGCTGTCGGGTGGGATCGGTGATTTTGCGGCCCTGCGCATCGGTGACGTAGAGGATGTCGTGCACCCGATTGCCGATGGAATTGACGCTGACCTGAGCGATGTAGATGCCGTTGAGCGCCAGCGCGTTGGTGAACTCGTACAGGAAGCCCGGGGTGTCGAGGGCCGAGATGCGCAGGATGGTGTAGTGGTCCGATGCCTCGTTGTCTACGGTGATTTCGACCGGATGCAGTGTCGGGCTGGCCATCGGCGCGCTGCGCATGGCCGCGGCCACCCGTTTGGCGAGCTCAGCCTGGGCCTCGCGTTGCTGGCGGCCCTGCAGCAGACGGAGCAGCGCGGCCAGGTTGCCAGCGTAGCTAAGCCACAGCTCTCGACCGAGAACGCCTTTGCCGGCTCTGGCTTCGGCCTGCGTGGAGTCCACGGTGAAGACGTCCACGATTTTGCGTCGGCCGCAGCCGGTCATCGTCGCGCCGGCCGCACGATCCGAGGTGCTGGCGGCGCCTGCGCCGGCATCTACATCGTAGGTGAACACCTGGCCGTCAATGATGTTGAAGCCATCGGCGAAGAGGAGGCCGCAGATGGCCGAGAGTTCGCCCAGGTAGTCGAAAGCGACGATGGTGACACGCCAGAGCGACTCGCCGATCGCTTCCGCGCGCACTTCGACCGGATTGGAGTCGCTCAGCCGCGCGGCCAGGTCGGCGTGGCGGCGGATCTCGGCCTCGCTGAAGGCTTCTGCATAGGAAGGCGACATGCGAGCGAGGTGTTGGCGGAATTGCGTTTCGACGAGCTCGGCCGCGGCCTGGTTCACCGAATGAGAGGGCTGTCCGACGGTCGTTGTCATGGCAGAACCTCCTGATGCGCTGGCTGGCGCAGCCAGGTAGCGTTGATAGATGGCGCGCACGGCTGCACTGTGTTGCTGGTAGCGGGTCACGAAGCGATGGGCTGCTTCGTCGCCGGTATAACCCAGGCGCTGGGCCAGATAGCGCAGATCGGCCGGGTTGGTTGGCAGGATGTGGGTCTGACGGTAGTCCAGAATCTGCAGGTAGTGTTCGACGGTGCGCAGAAAGAGGTAGCCCTCGGTCAGGATGCGGCGCTCGTCCGCGGTGATCAGGCCGTGGTCGGCCAGGCGCGCCAGCAGGTCGAGCGTGGCACCAGTGCGCAGGTCGGGGTAGGCGGCGCCGTGGATCAATTGAAGGAACTGGACGACGAATTCGACATCGCGGATGGAGCCTTCGCCCAGTTTGACCTCGCCCCAGCTCTGGCCGAGCTCGCGCAGCCGCGCCTCGGTGCGCTGCTTCATGGCGTGGACGTCGGCGCGCACGGCCTCGTGATCGGCGGCAAAGATCAGCCCGGCCGCCTGTTCGAGGAAAGCCTGGCCCAGTGCGCAGTCGCCGGCGATCGGCCGGCCGCGCAGGAGCGCCTGTTTTTCCCACAGCCGGGCGTGTTGTTGCAGGTATTTCAGGTGGCCGCCAACCGTGGCGACGAGGGGACCGACCGCTCCCCAGGGCCGCAGGCGCATGTCCACCCGATAGAGGAAGCCCTCGGCCGTGGCCTCGGAGAGCGCGGCGATCAGGCGGACGGCCAGGCGTTGATAGCGGGTCGCGTCTGTGGCGGCCAGGAAGAGCAGGTCAATGTCGGAGCTGTAGTTGAGCTCGCCGCTGCCGAGTTTGCCCAGCGCCAGCGCCACAAAGCCGCGCAGATCGGTGTCGGTCTGGCGGGCCGCCAGATCGAGCGCGACGCGCAGGATGCCCTCGGCCAGGTTGGAGAGCTGCTGGGTCACGGAGGGCAGATCGAGCAGGCCGCACAGGTCGCAGATGCCGATGCGCAGCAGCTCCTGGCGCTGGTAGCGGCGGAGCGCGTCGAGGGCGTCGCCGGCCAGGGAATGAAAGGCCAGCTCACGGCCGGCGCCGGCGTCGGACGATTTTGCGGTCGGGTTGGCGACAGCCGCGGCTTCGACCGCAAATTGATCGGCCGTCTTCAGCCGGGTCAGGCTATGACGATCGGCGAGGCGGGAGAGGTCGAGGTCGTTGCGCAGCAGGATCTCGGTGAGGAACTGGCTGCCGGCGAAAAGCGTGACCAGCATCTCGATCAGGCGCTGGTCGTCGGTCAGTCTGGCAAGCAGCGCGGGGCCGTTCGCGACGGCCCGGACGAAGCGGGTCAGGTTGGTGAGTGCCCGATCGGGGCTGGCTGCGGCCACCAGCGCGGTCGTCAGCCAGGGCCAGATGCGGCCGAGATGGGCCGAGGCGCCGGGCAGCGCGGCCAGATCGCGCACGCTGCGGCTGGCCGCAGCCGGATCGGCAAAGCCGATGGGCGCCAGCAAACGGCGGGCTGCCTCGTCATCGAGGAACGGCGCAAAGGCCTCAAATGAGTGCACCGTGTTCATCGGGTTTCAGCGCACGTGTCATGGGCTCATGTGTTCACGGGTCATGGGTTCACGTGTCATGTGTTCATGGGTGACGCCTGACGTTTCACGTTTCATCCCAGCGCCGCGCCGCAGGCGCCGCAGAAGCGGTCTGTGGGCAGGCAGGGCCGGCCGCAGTGCGGGCAGGCGCGGCCGGCGGTCGCTGCGGGTTTTGCCTCCGGGGAGGGCAACGCGGTGCCACAGGCCGCACAGAACTTGTCTTCCGGCCGTGCTGCCTGGCCACAGGTCGGGCATGTGCGCTCGCCCCGCAGTACCGCCTGGCGTCGCTCTGCGATCAGGCGTTCGATCGCCGCGTCGAGGGACTGATCGGCGGCGGCTTCCCACTGATCTATCGCCCGCAGGGCCTCGGCAGCCGTCTCCTTCAGGTTGGCTTCGAAGATGACGAAATCCTCCTCGGCGATCTTTCCGACCTGGCGGTCGAAGTTGAGATCGCGCAGCGCCTGGAAGACCGCGTCGCGCCGGGCCATCAGCTCGGCCAGTTCTTCCTGGGCCGGGCTCGTCTCGGCGGGAACCTCTCGTGTTTTGGCAAGAATGGGATACGCGACGATCAGCAGCGCCGCGATCACGATGACAATGGCCAGGATGATGAGCATGGACGTTCCTGTGAGCATGAAACGTGAAGCATCAGGCGTCAAACCGGCAACTTGATTTCTGACCTTCAGGCCGGTTGGGCGCTGGTGGGCAGGCGGGCGCTGGCCGCGACGAGGGCCGGCGCACGACGCGGCCAGGTGGCGATCAGCACACCCAACACCAAAAAGACTTCGCCGATCCACAGCCATGACATCAATGGGTTGATGTAGACTTTGAAGGAGGCCGTGCTGCCGCTCCCTTCGAAGCCGGCCAGGACGACGTAGACATCCTCGATCAGGCCGGGCATCAGTCCCACTTCGGTCATCGGCTGTTCCGGATTTTTGTCGTAGACATGTTTCTTGGGCAGCACCTGGCCGACCGAACGGCCGCCGCGCTGGACGTCCAGCCGGGCGGTGTACTCGATGTAGTTCGGCCCCCGGCTGGCTTCGAGACCCCGATAGGTCAACACGGTGTTTGCCACCTGGATCGTCTGGCCCGGCTGCAGGTTGCCCTGAGATTCGGACTGGAAGAACTCGTTGCCGATGATGCCGAGCGCGATCATCAGTACGCCGACGTGGACGATGTAGCCGCCGTAGCGCCGGCCATTGCGCCGCACTAGATTGACCAGCGCCTGGAGCAGCGGCTCGCCGGTGGCATGGCGCCGCGCTTGCACGCCGCGCACGTACTCCTGCACGATGCCGGCGAAGACGAAGACTAGAGCCGCAATGCCGACGATGCCGGCCGGGTTGCGCATCCCGAACAGGTAGAGCAGCGCTGCGGCGAGCAGGGTCGCGGCGATCGGCAACGCGAAGTTGCGGCGCAACGTTTCGGGCCCGGAGCGGTGCCAGGCCAGCAGGGGGGCCGCGCCCATGATCAGAAGCAGTACAAGGAAGATCGGGCCATTCACCTGCTCGAAGTACGGCTCGTTCAGCGAGATTTTGTTGCCGGTGACCCATTCGGAGATGGGGCGAAACATCGTGCCCAACAGCGTGGCGAGCATGATCACGACAAAGATGACGTTTTGCGAGAGGAATGCCGTCTCGCGTGAGAGCACGGCATCCAGTTGGTTGTCACTCTGCAGCAGGGGCAGCCGCCAGACCAGCAGCGCCAGATAGGCCAACAGCGTGGCGATGATAAAGACGGCGAACATCGGCCCGATGGGTGAAAGGGCGAACGAGTGCACCGACTCGATCACGCCGCTGCGGGTCAGGAATGTGCCGAAAAGGGTCAGCTCCCAGGTGAGCCAGATCAGCACCATGTTCCATACTTTGAGCATGCCGCGGCGTTCCTGGATCATGATGCTGTGGATGAAAGCCGTGGCGGTCAGCCAGGGGAGGAGGGAGGCGTTCTCAACCGGATCCCAGGCCCAATAGCCACCCCAGCCCAGCTCGACATAAGCCCATTGCGACCCCATGATGATGCCGATACCCAGGAAGAGCCAGGGGATCAGCGTCCATTTGCGGATCAGCTTGACCCAGGTGTTGCCGAGCTGGCCGGTGATCAGCGCGGCCACGGCGAACGCAAACGGCACGGTAAGCCCGACGAAGCCCAGGTAGAGCATGACAGGGTGGACGATCATCCAGTAGTTTTGCAGCTGCGGGTTGAGCCCCTGGCCGTCGGCCGGGACGAACGGCGTGGCGCCGGCCGGTGGTATCACCGCGCTGATGATCTGGCCATTCGTCGCCCGCCACAGCTTCTCGAACGGATTGGCCGCGAAGAGCACGACCGTCACGAAGAAGGCAATGGCGCCCAACAGCGTCGCATTGACATAAGGGCGCAGACTGGGCTGCTCGTTGCGAAAGAACCAGGTGGCGGCCACGGCGAAGCCGCACAAAAGCAGCGTCCAGAAAGTGAGTGAGCCGGCCTGACCGCCCCACAGCGCGGCGAATTTGTAGAGGGCGGGCAGGTTGCGTTCGCTGTGCGTGGCGACGAATTCGACCTGGAACTGATTGTTGAGCAGAGCATACCACAGCGTCAGCGCGGCGATCAGCACGAGGCCGCCGACGACATAGACGGCATTGCGGCCGCTGGCGATCAGTTCGGGCAGGCCGCGGCGCGCGCCCAACACTGATACGACGATGCCGTACAGGCTGAGGACGAGCGCCAGAACGAAGGCGACATAACCGATATCGGTGACTGTCATGGACAATACTCCGCAAATTGCCGATCGGTCGGTGGCGGCGAAGCGCCAGACCCTGCAGGTTCACACCCGCAACGGCTTAATGTCAAATAAGCTGGCAGGCCATCAGATTGCTGGCCGGATCTCTACTTCGGCATGATCTCGGCGATGCGTCGTTTCAGTTCGGCCTCGCCGAGAGGGCCGACCCGCCGACAGCCCACGATCATCCCCTGCGGGTCAATGAAGAAGGTCTCCGGCACCCCGCGGATCGTATACCGTTTGGAGATCGTGCTCGCCAGATCGGGGCCGTTGGCATAGGTGATGTTGAATTTGCGCAGGTAGCGTTTCGCGGCCGGATCCTGATCCAGGTAGTCTACGCCGACGAACACGATGCCGCGGTCCTGATACTGGCGCCAGGCCGCCTCCAGGGTCGCCGCCTCCTCCTCGCAGGGCTGACACCAGCTGGCCCAGAAGTTGAGCACGACTCCGTTGCCGCGCAAATCGCTCAATTTGAGCGAGTCGGCCGGCCATCCGCCCCGGTATTCGGGAAAGAGGGTCAGCGTGAAGTCCGGCGCGGCCTCATTGCACAGGCTCTTTTGCGGCGGTCGTGTCAGCAAAAGCGTCAGCAGTCCGGCGACGAAGACGACAACGATGCCCAGCGCAATGATCCAGCCGGGCAGCCAACGCTGTCGCGGGAGCGCAAATTTGGTGATCGGTCTGGTCATGTGATCAAAGTATCCTTTGGCTCGGCGGTCCGCGGGACGGGCCCAGGTCGGTCAACGGATGAAGGGCATCGTCTGGCCGGCGAACGTGTCCGCGATCCGCTCGCGATGGTGTTCCAGCAGATTGAGTCCGGCGATCTCCTCGGCCACGAAGAACCCCACCGCGGTCGTTTCATTGCTCAGCCCCAGCTCGCCGCCAATCGGTTCGACTTCGAAATGAAGGCCGACAACTTGAAAACGGCCGCGTTCGCCGTAGTCCAGGACGAAGCCCGGGCTGCTGTACACGCCGATCAGGCGCACAACGCGGCATTGCAGGCCGGTCTCTTCCAGCATCTCGCGCACGCAGGCTTCGGCGACAGTCTCGCCGGGCTCAACATGGCCGCCGGGCAGACACCAGCGGCCGTTGTCAGCGCGTCGTGTCAATAGGATGCGGCGCCGTGCCTGGTCGAACACGGCGCCGGAGCAGCCCACGAACAGCGCAGCAGTCCGGCCAATCCGTTCACCTTGCAGGATAGTCAACATGTGATCGTCAGTCCGTAGTCGTCAGTCCACAGTGATCGGCGATGTTTGGCGCCAGGGATCTGTCATTCGTATTGCTTCAGCTCCTCATCTACCCGTTTGAGATAGGCATCGGGTGGTGCAGGAGATGGCCCGGCTGCAGCGGAGGTGACGGCGATCGGCGCGCGACGCCTGGTCCAGGTGCGCACGAGAAACGCCAGCCAGCCCACGGCCACGAGGAAGATCAGCACGGGCAACAGCCAGGCCACGAGATTGAACCCTGTGCTGGAGGGCGCGCCCAGGACCACATCGCCGTATTGTTGGACGAAGTAGGCTTTGATCTGTTCTTTGCTTTCGCCGGCCATCAGCTTCTCGGCGATGACTTCTCGCATTTGGACGCAGGCCTGCAGATCGCAATTGTCCAGCCGGACACCGTTGCACAGCGGGCACCACAGCTCTCGTGCCACGGCATTGATTTGATTCGGCGTCGGCGTCTGCGCGTGGGCCGGCGCGATAGCGCCCAGCGCGAAGATGAGTGCCAGGCCGATCACCAACAGGCAACGACCGATCGTGTGGACATCAACGGTTTTGTACATGCACACCTCTCCGAGGGCGTTAACCTCGCCGCGGCGCGCCGCATTTGGCGCAAAAACGGTCTCCCGGGCTGAACTGGTGCCCGCATTGTGTGCAGAAGGCACTTTTGCCGGTCGGCGCCGGCCGGACCCGCGCGCCAGGCCGTGAACCTGCCGCCGGGGACGATGCGGCCTGGGCCGGTCGCATGCGCAGGAGCCAATAGCCGGCCGCGCCGATCAGTATGGCGCTGGCCAGGGCAATCAGCAGGTAGGGCAGCCATTGCGGGATGCTGCCGGCCGCTGCGCGAGGCGGCATCTCGGCAGTTGCAGCCGCAGCGCCTGTCTCCGGTCTGGCCTGCGCCACCGAGAGGCCCTGATCTGTCTTGGCATAGCGCATGATGATCGGCAGCCTGTCGCCAGGTTTGAGCGCAGTGCGGGTGAACGTGTAGTAGGTGAAGCCATCGCTGCCCTGGAAAGCCTGCTCTGGCTGCGGCGTTGCGGCGAATCCGGTGGCGCGCGCCGGCTGCTGGAGAGAGACCGTCAGGCTATTGATGGCATACAGCGTCTCGAAAGTGTAGCTGAGCTCGCGCTGATTTCCTGCCGGAGGCCGGTCGAGATAAAACTCGATCTGGAATTTGGGTCGCGGCAGTTCGTAGCGGAGCTGGCCGTCCACGACCTGCCAGGGCTGGCTGAACAGGTCGCCGTTGGCGCCGATGTAGGTCGCCTGGATGCCGCGCGCGGCGGACGGCAGCGGAAAGGCCACTTGTTGCGGAAAGGATTTCGTTCCTGTGAAGACGCCCGACAGGATCACCAACAGGCCGGGGTCATCGTATTCGGGCCACAGGCGCAGCGTTGCCTGATCAAGCGTCAGGGGCGCGTCCTGCGCGGCAATGGGCTGGATCTGGCCGGTCGCCGCGCCGATCAGCGCGGCCAGCGCCAGCGCCAGCACGAGTCTGCGCTCAGACTGACTGAACATCCGCGACATCAGGAATGAACCTCCCCAGAGATTGGCCGGCTTGCTGCCAGCACCGCGAAACCAGCGCCATCATCGGTAGGGGAGTATACCACATTGCCCGACCTGCGCAAAGGCCATGAGAAAAACATTCAGGAAACGCGGTTGACAAACCGCAGGTACTCTGCTATAAATGAATTCGTAGTGTGCCACACTTGTGTGATCGCCGTGCTCGTGTCAGTTGGGGGTTAAGACCCTGGACCGGGTCCGATACCCGTCTCAATTCCATCCGTTCGGCTGGTTTGCGCCAGCGAAGGAGCAGTTATGTTTGAGCGCTCCCGTTTTCATCGAGTCTTGTTGCTCCTCCTCGTGGTGGCGATCCTGTGTGCGCCGACCGTCGCCTTCGCGGAGCCGGAGCCGGCGAGCATCGTGCACATCGTGCAGCGCGGCGAGACCCTGGCGCGGATCGCAGCGCGCTATGGGGTTTCGATCAGCGCGCTGGTGGCTGCCAACGGCATCCGCAATCCGAATCTGATTTATACCGGACAGCGGCTGATTATTCCGGGCAAGACTGCCGCTCCGGCACCGCAACCTGGCGGCGTTGCTGCGCCGGTGGCCGGTCGCTGGATTGACGTGAACCTGAGCACGCAGCGTCTGACCGCCTATCAGGGGCAGACTGCGGTTTTTTCGACGTTGATCAGCAGCGGCGTCGCCGGCTATCGGACGCCGACGGGTCGTTTTGCCATCCGCACCAAGATCCCCTCGCAGCGGATGGTCGGGCCGGGGTATAATCTGCCAGGCGTACCGTGGGTGATGTACTTTGCCGGCGCCAATGCGATTCACGGCACCTACTGGCACAACAACTTCGGCCGGCCGATGAGCCACGGCTGCATAAACATGCGCATCCCGGATGCGCAGTGGCTTTACAATTGGGCGAGCATCGGGACGCCGGTCGTCGTGCATTATTGATTTTGGCACATTCCAGGTGGGTTAGCGACGGCCCCCGGGGCCCCGATCGTTTTTGCATTCATCCCCGTTGCTTCGGGCGTTGTTCTAAGCCCGCGGAGACAAGAAACGGGCCAGCAGATCTGGCTGGCCCGTTTTCGTTGGCGCGATATCGGTATGCCCGCCCGTCGGCGCGACCGCAGAGAGATCGGCCCTACATGCGGCGCGGGCCTCCGGACTCGCCCGTCTCCATCATCTCCATGCGCCTGGTTCTGAAGCGGGTATCCTCCTGAAGGGTCCTCCAGAGGCCTTCCTGCAAAGAAACCCGTGGCCGATATCCCAGCTTTTCCTGCGCCAATCGTACATCGGCGACGAGGCGGTCAATGCCGCCGCTGAGATGAGAGTTCACGATAACGTGCGGCTGCCGTCCTGTCACTTCGCTCAGATCGGCGATGAGGCGATTAATGCTTGTTTCGATGCCGGAGCCCACATTGATGATCATGCCATTAACGTCGGGCGCGGTAGCAGCTGCCACCAGCGCGGCAACGACATCGTCAATGTAGACGAAATCGCGGGTCTGCTCGCCGGTGCCCTGTACAACCAATGACGCGCCGGTCAGGATGTTCTTCATGAAGAGCGGAATGACCGGCGCGTGCACCGGCGGCAGGCGTTGGCCCGGACCGTAGGCGTTAAAGATGCGCAGCGCGACCGTCTCGATGCCGTTGAGCGCGCCGAGCGCGAAGATGTAGTACTCGGCGGCGAGCTTGCTGACCGCATAGGGCGCCAGCGGCTGCGGCCGGGCGGCCTCGCTCACCGGCTGGATGGGCTGTGGCCCATACACGGTGGCCGAAGACGCGAAGACGACGCGCCGAACGCCGACATCGCGAATCGCCTCCACCAGGCTCACCGTGCCGCCGACGTTGGTGTCGTTGTACTCGCGCGGATACAGGATTGACTCCTGCACCGAAACGCGCGCAGCCAGGTGAAAGACGCAATCCACGCCCTGGAGCAATGTCCATAGTTTCGGGCGGTCGCGCACATCACCGCGGGTGAAGGCAACTTCAGGGTGAAGTCTGGACAGGTCGCCAGCGCTGAGATCGTCCAAAACCCGCACGTGATGCCCTGCCTTGACCATGTGGTTGGCCAGGGCCGTGCCGACGAATCCCGCGCCGCCAGTGATGAGGCAATGCATATTCCTCCTCACATCGGGTGGGTGTGATTCCTGACATGAATTATAGCATGGAAGGTCAACGCGCGCGCAAATGACGAGAGTATGGCGTTTTGTTTTTTCCTCTCCCCTCGCTATAATGCACGCAGCCCATGAGGAGAGAACACGCATGCTCAAAGACCATCATTGTGGAGAATTGCGCCGCGAGCACACCGGCCAGACGGTCGTCCTGGCCGGCTGGGTGCATCGGCGCCGCGACCACGGCGCGCTCATCTTCATTGACCTGCGCGACCGTTCTGGCCTGGTACAGATCACCTGCAACGCGCAGAGTGCGCCTGCGGCCCATGTCGTACTCAACAGCGTGCGCAACGAGTACGTCATCCAGGTGACGGGCGTGGTACAGGAGCGGCCCGTCGGCCTGGTCAACCCCAACATCGCCACCGGCGAGATCGAAGTGGTTGTCAGCGCGGCCCAGGTCCTGAACGAAGCCCGTACACCTCCCTTTTATATCAACGAAGATGCCGCGGTGGACGAGGCGTTGCGGCTCAAATATCGCTATCTCGACCTGCGCCGGCCGCCGATGCAGGCCAACATCATCCTACGCCATCGGGTGGTCAAGCTGATCCGGGACTATCTGGATCAGCTCGGCTTCGTCGAGATCGAGACGCCGATGCTGATCAAGACCACGCCCGAAGGTGCGCGCGATTATGTGGTGCCCAGCCGCGTGCACCCTGGCGAGTTCTACGCGCTGCCTCAGTCGCCCCAACAGCTCAAACAGCTGCTCATGGTCGCCGGCTTCGAGCGTTATTTCCAGATCGCCCGTTGCTTTCGCGATGAAGACCTGCGGGCCGACCGCCAGCCGGAATTCACCCAGCTCGACCTGGAGATGTCGTTCGTAGATCGCCAGGACATCATGGCCGTTATCGAGCCGCTCTACACCCGCATCATCGAGACGTACGGCAACAAGCCGATCCTGGTCAAGCCGTTCCCGGTGCTCACCTATGCCGAAGCGATGGCGAAATACGGCTCGGACAAGCCCGATCTGCGTTTCGGGATGGAATTTGTGGATCTGAGCGACCTGGCCGGGGCAAGTGGATTCGAGTTGTTCCACAAAGCCGTGGCGGCCGGCGGCCAGGTGAAGGCGATCGTGGCGCCGGGCGCCGCTGGCTTCAGCCGCAAGCAGGTGGATAACCTGGCCGAGCTGGCCAGACGCTTCGGCGCGCAGGGCATCGTCACCATCGCGCAGCAGGCCGACGGCAGCGTGAAATCGTCCATCGCCAAATTCCTGACGCCGGAGACGATGACGGCGCTGCTGGCGCGCACACAGGCCGCGACCGGCGACCTGGTGGTGATCGTGGCCGACGCCAATCGCAGCGTGGTCGCGCGCAGCCTGAGCGAGCTGCGCCTGGCCCTCGGCCAGCAGCTCAACCTGATCAACCACAATGTGCACGCCCTGTGCTGGGTGGTGGAGTTCCCGCTGCTCGAATGGAGCGCCGAGGAGGGACGCTGGACTGCCATGCATCATCCCTTCACCGCGGCCATGGACGAGGACTGGGCTCTGCTGGAGAGCGACCCCGGCGCGGTGCGCGCCAAAGCCTACGATCTGGTGATGGACGGCTGGGAGGTCGGCGGCGGCAGCATCCGCATCCACCGGCGAGAACAACAACAGGCGATGTTTCGCGCGCTCGGCATCGGTCCCGACGAGGCCGAAGAGAAGTTCGGCCACCTGCTGGAGGCGTTCGAGTACGGCGCGCCGCCCCACGGCGGCATCGCCACCGGCATAGACCGCACCGTAGCCATCCTGGCGGGCACACCCAGCATTCGCGAGGTGATTGCCTTCCCGAAGACCGCCTCGGCGACCGACCTGATGTTCCGCTCGCCGTCACCCATCTCGCCTGCCCAGCTGCGCGAGCTGCACTTGGCGATCACACCGTGAGCGGATCGCGGGCCGACCCGCAGGGCCCTGCCCGATTGAAGGCGGCCCTTTTTGACATTTGCATCCCGGCCAAACCTGTGGTAATATTTCAATCGTAGTACCCTGCGGTGCATGTGATGCGCCAATAACGTTTTGAGCCAACACCATCCATCAGGGAGCTGGACAATCCGTTCGGCGATGCGATAGCCGCGTGGCCTGCTGAACCCAGGGCACGTATTGGCAAGGCAGATCCGGCCGGCAAGGCACCCACCTGCGCGAGCAGGTTCAAACTGTCGGCTGCACACGGCACAGCGGGGCACTCAGCCAATGACAGGCCGCCGATTCATCGAATCGGCGGCCTTTGTGTTTCTATTCTGGATGCATTCAGAATCGGCGGAAGCCCTGCAGGTTTGAGCAAAACTCACAGGGCCGTCGTCCGCAGCTTTCTACTTTGCCAGCGCCTCGGCCTCCTGTACCATCTCGTCCAGGATCCCCAGCCCGTTTTGCCAGAAGCCCGGATCGGTCAGACCCACCCCCAACGGCTTGACGATCTCGTGCGGCCAGTCGGAGCCGCCGGCGGCTAACATGTCCAGATAGGCGTCGGCGAAACCGGCCGGCGACTGACGGTAGCGGGCATAGAGCGCCAGCACCAGCAGCTCGCCGAATGCGTACGCGTAAACGTAGCCCGGTGTGCTGATGAAGTGGGGAATGTAGCTCCACCACAGCGCATAATTGTCGGTCAGGGTCACGCTGTCGCTGAACATCGGCCGCTGCGAGGCCATCCACAGCTCGCCGATGCGCTCGGCGCTCAGCTCGCCCTCGGTGCGCCGCGCCGTATGGATGGCGTCCTCGAAGCGGTTCATGCTCACCTGGCGGAAGGCCGTCGCGAAGGAGTCTTCGATCTTGCTTGTCAGCATCGCCAGGCGCACTTCTGGCTTGTCTTCGCGCGCCAGCAGATCCTGGAAGACGAGCATTTCGCCGAACACGGAAGCGGTCTCGGCCGTGGTGAGGGGCGTGTCGGCCTGCAACAAGCCCTGGCGGCCGGCCAGTTTCTGGTGCACGCCGTGGCCCAGCTCGTGCGCCAGCGTCATCACGTCGCGCGGTCGGGCCTCGTAGTTGAGCAGCACGTAGGGGTGTACCGAGGGCACGGTGGATGCGCTGAACGCGCCGCCGCGCTTGCCGGGTCGCACCGCGGCATCAATCCAGCGCCGCTCGAAAAAGAGCGCCGCGGTGTCGGCCATGCGCCGGTCGAAGCCGGCGTAGGCGTTCAGGACAATCTCGCGGGCCTCGTCCCACGGATAGTAGCGGTCGGCCGCCGGCAGCGGCGCATAGCGGTCGTAGTCGTACAGCTCGTCCACGCCGAGCAGGCGCCGTTTCAAACGGTAGTAGCGCGCCACGATATCGTAGCGCGATGTGACCGCCGCGATCAAGGCCTCCACCGTGCGGTCGTCCACCTCGTTGGCCATGTTGCGGGCGCTGATCCAGGTCGGATATTTGCGCAGCCGGTCGTCAGAGGCTTTATCGGCCAGGATGTTGTTCATGACGTAGGTAGAGGTGTGCAGCAGACCGCGCAGCCCGGCCGTGACGGCTTCCTGGGCGCGGCGGCGCAACTCACGATCGGGCGCATAGAGGCGGGTCAGCACCTGGTCGCGGGTCAGTTCCTGGCCGTCGAGCGTGTAGCGCGCGGCGCTGTGCGTCTCGTCGAAGAAGCGCACCCAGGCATTGCGGCCGGTCACCGCTTTTTCGGCCAGGATCTTCTCTTCCGACTCGCTGAGCATGTGAGGCCGGTAGCGCCGCACCAGCTCGAGCCAGTGGCGGTAACGCGCCAGGGCCGGATCGGCCAGCCAGGCCGCTGCGACCTCGTCCGGCGCGGCGGCCAGCTCCAGCTCGACGAAGACAAGCTTCTGGCTCAGCCGCGAGCCGCGCTCCATGGCTTTTTGGAGCAGCGCGCCGTGAGCCGGCACAGTGGTATCGGCCGACCAGGCCAGATGCGCGAAACTGCCGACTTTATGACTGCGTTCCAGCAGCGTCTCGTACGCCGACAGCAGGCCGGCCAACCCGGCCGCATCCAGGTCGGCGATGCGGCCGCGATAGGCGTTGTCGAGCGCATCGGCCTCGGCGTCCGACAGGTCCAGATCCCTGTCTATAGCCGGGTCATTGATGGCGGCGTAGAGATCGCTTAGATCCCAGGTGACCGTCTCCGCGCCGGTCGGCGGCGTGGAGCGAGCGTCGTTTGGCGAAGCGGTTGGATGAGACACCGGAATAGACTCCTGAGACAGGTTGGCTGGCAGCCGGCTGATGCGCCGGCGCTCAGCTTTGGGCGAGATATGGGATGGTCTGCGGCCCCTCGGGCAGGACGCAGATGCGGGCGGCCGGGCCGTAGCGGCGCAGCAGCGCCTCGATGGTCTCTTCGATCCGATGGCATGGCCGGAGCAGCGCGGCCGTGATCTGTTCATCGGTCAGGTGATCGCTGTGCACGTAGACATCGGCCTTGAGCTGGATCTGCGCCTGGATCTGGGCTTGCCACTGATCCTGCTCCAGGAAGCCCGGCGCGCAAATGCGGTCGAGCAACGCCTGGGGACTGGTCGCCTCCCGCAGCAGCCGGCCGTAGCGGCCGTGCTCCGGGATGCCGTCCCAGCAGCTCGCCGCGATGATGATGGCCCCGCCCGGCCGCACCACCTGGGCCGCCGCGCTCATCCCTTTGACGGCCTGATACAGGTTCAGGTCGAGGGGATGGCCGGAGTTGGTGGTGATGACGATGTCGAACGGCTGCGGGACCGGAACCATGGCGGCGTGTTTCACGAACGCACAGCCGGCCGCGTGCGCCTGATCCAGGTCGCCGGCGAAGACGGCCGTGATCTCTTTGTTGCGGTTCAGCGTCACGTTGACGAGGAAAACAGGGCCGGCCTGATGGGCCACCTCGTGGATTTCCTCCCAGATCGGGTTGCCGTGGGTGATGCCCCAGGTGGCAGCCGGATCGGCGATCATGCCGGCGTCGTGGTTGCCCAGCACCGTGCGCAGCCCGGCCATGCCCGGCATGATCGCTTTGCCGCCGCCGGAAAAGCCGGCGAAGAAGTGCGGTTCAATGAAGCCGGTCAGCACCTTCAGATCGCACGCCATCAGCTCGGCGTTCAGCCACACCTCGTGGCCGCGGCGGGTGACGCCGACGCGCACCTGCGTGGCCTGGTCGAACGCGTTGTTCTGTACGATGCGATATTGGGCGACGATATCGTCGCCCAGCATTTCGCGGAGCTCGGCGTCGGTGTTCGGCCGATGCGTGCCCAGCGCGTTGAACAGGATGATCTCCACGTCGGGCACGCGCGCCAATTCGGCCAGGACGACCGGCAGGATCAGGCGGTTGGGGGTAGGGCGGGTGATGTCGCTGAACACGACGCCGACCCGTTGGCCGGGCCGGACGACTTCGGCCAGCGGCGCCGCGGCGATCGGTGCGGCCAACGCCTGGCGCAGCGCGGCGACCGGATCGGGCAGGCCGGCCACGAAGGTCGGTTCGACGACCGTCACGGCGAGCGAGTCGGGCAATGTGAGCGGCAGGCCGGTCTTGCCGTAGGCGAGCTTGATGTGCATGGGCTACCATTCTCCTGCATAGTGCACCTGCCGCGGCGCGACGGCCGCGACCAGATAATGCCAGCGCAGCGCGACGAGCTGGCGGATGTGCAGCAGATCATGCGCGACCCAGGCCGCCAGCATATCGCCGGCCGTGATGACGCCCCATGGCCGGGAATAAGCGGCGTCCCAGTCCGCGTCGGCCAGTTCGGGCAGCCAGGCCAGCGATTGCCGGCGTTCGTCCAGGAAGCGCGCCAGCGACTCGGCCAGGTCACGGCGGTTGTAGTCGCGTTGTGTCACCCAGCCCTGGGGATCAATCGGCGCCCAGGGAGCGGCGGGGCCGGCCAGGATGGTCTGCAGGTGCGACCGAAAATCCTCCCGTTCCTCGTCGGCCAGGTGGTTGATGACCTCGAGAGCAGACCAGTCAGCCGGGCCGGGCTTCCAGGCGGCCTGAGCTGCAGACATGCCGCGCAGCAGGCCGCAGATGATCTTTGTGTGATCGGATAGCTGTCGGATGTGGGCGTCCAGGTTCATGGCGGCTCCTCGGAGTGCGGTCACGGGCAATCATCTTCGTCGATCGGGATGACGACATTGCGTTCGGCAGATTCGTAAGCGCGATAGACCAGCCGCATGGTCTTCAGATTGTCCTCACCGGAGGTTTCGGCCGGTCGGCCCGTGCGGAGCGCCTCCAGCAAATGGGCGTTACACGGCACGATGCTGGCATGGACGATGTCGTACATCGGGTCGGCCCACGCATAGCGCGGCGGCGGGTAGCGGCGGATCAGCGTGCCCGCGTCGGTGGTGATGCGGATGCGATAGTCCGGCGCGACTTCGATGGATCCATTATGGCCCTCGATGGCGACCAGCGTCTGTGGGAAATGCACCGATTCGGTGCGGCTGGAGTAGCTCATCTCACACGTGCAGGTCACCGGGCCGATCTTCAGCACGACCGTGGCGACATCTTCGCCGGCGATGTCGTCGCGGGTGCGGTGGACGGTACAGTAGAGCGACTCCGGCTCGCCGAAGTAGAAGCGCGCCAGATCGAGCAGATGGCTGCCCACGTCGGTCAGCGCCAGGCGGGGCAACTGCTTCAGCATGGGCTGATTGTCGAAGACTTTGGGGTTGTAGAACACGAAGGAAAGCCGCGCCCGGAACGGCTGGCCGATGACGCCTTCGTCGAGGAGGCCTTTGAGTGCCCGCAGGGTGGTCTGCCAGCGGAAGTTCTCGTGGATCATGAACGGCACGTCTGCCTGCTGACAGGCGCGCACCATGCGGCAAGCCGACTCGTAGCTGGCCGCCATCGGCTTCTGGCAGATGACCGGCACGCGATACTGGGCCGCCAGCAGCGTCAGCGGCTCGTGGCCGGGCACCTCGGTGATGATGTCCACGAAGTCGAGCTGCTCGTTGCGGAAGAGCTCTTCGGCGTCGCCGTAGACCCTGGGCACGCCGTACTGCTGGGCCAAGGCCTCGGCTTTGGCCACAGTGCGGTTGTAAAGCGCCACCAGCTCCACGCCGCCGACCTCAAACCAGGCCGCGATCTGGAATCTGGCCCAGAAACCGGTGCCGAGCACCGCAAAGCGCAATGGTTTCATGGCATGGCCCCCCTCGTGTTGTCACAAGACGGCGTGCCGCGGCCTGGAGCGAGGTCTGCTGCAACCTCGCCCGGTCTGCATGTCGTCTCGGTGTAATTTGTGGTATAATGGGTTTTATGATATCTGGATCAGCCTGCCGGGTCAAACTCGTTGCCCGTGTATGCGCGACGCTTTCAGGAAACTTCCCGATACAGCCATTGCCTTCCGAGACGACAGCATGAGCCACATCTCTATGCCGCATGTCCATGTGCGGGGCCGATCCGGCCTGACCATCGGCGTGATCATGGATCACGTGTCGGGCGAATCGCGCTCCAGCCTGTGGCCGGGCATCGCGGACACTGTGCGGGCGTATGGTGGCAATTTGTTGTGTTTTGCCGGCGGCAATCTGCTGGATCCGGGCGACTTCAGCCGCCAGGGCAACCTGGTTTACGACCTGATTGATGTCAACCGGCTCGACGGCCTGATCGTTTGGGGCTCTTCATTGGCCAGCGACGTGGGCCCGGAATGCATGCCGCGCTTTTGCGCCCGCTATCGTCCGCTGCCGATCGTGAGCATCGGCCTGGCGCTCGAAGGCATCCCCGGTGTGCTCCTCGATAGCTATCAGGGGATGCGCGATGCCGTCGTGCACCTCATCGAGGTGCACGGCCGTCGGCGCCTGGCGTTCGTGCGCGGGCCGGTCGGCCACCGCGACGCCGAGGAGCGCTATCGCGCCTATGTCGAGGCGCTGCGTGACTACGGTCTGGCCTTCGATCCTGCGCTGGTTTCGCCGAACCACAAATGGTATGATCCGGGCGGCTATACCAGCATGCGCCTGCTGCTCGACGAGCGCCGCGTGGACTTCGATGCCGTGGTGTGTGTCAACGACGATCTCGCCGTGCAAGCGATGGAGTTCTTGCAGGCGCGCGGCATTCGGGTGCCGGAGGATGTGGCGGTCGTCGGGTTCAACGATGTGCCGCTGAGCCGCGCTGTGACACCGCCGCTGACCACCGTGCCCTGGCGTATGTACGAGCGCGGGCAGAAGGCCGCCGAGCTGTTGCTGGAGATGCTGGCCGGACGGCCTGTGCCTGAACAGGTGCTGTTGCCGGCGAATTTGATCGTGCGGCGGTCGTGTGGCTGTTTTGCGCCGGCTTTGGCCCCCGTTGCAGACGAGGCGGCCGGGCCGACCACAGCCGGCTCAGCATCGGTGCGGGCGAGCTGCCTGGACGCGCTGGCGGCCGTGTTGGCCGGCAGTGAACCTGCCCGCGACGCGGCCATCCGGCTGTACGATGCGTTCATGGCCGATCTGCAGGGCGATGCTGGAGGTGATTTCCTGCCCACTTTGGATGGCTTGCTGCGTGTGGCCCTCGGCCAGGGCGGCGATGCCGCGCCCTGGCAAGAAGCCGTCTCCGAGTTGCGCCGTCGCCTGCTGCCGACGCTGCGCCATCAGCCGCAGCTGTGCCGACGCGCCGAGGATCTGTGGCATCAGGCCCGTATCCTGATCAGCGAGCAAGGCCAGCGCGGCGACCGCTATCAGGAGTGGCAGGCCCAGCAACAGGCGCAGCGCCTGCGCCGGATCGGCCACGTCCTGGCGACCACCACGCGTACGTCCGATCTGATGGATGTCCTGGCCGAGAAGCTGCCGCAGCTGGGCATCGCGCAGTGTCAGCTTGCTCTGTATGAAGACCCTGCCCGGCCGCAGGAGTGGTGTCGCGTCCTGCTGGCATTGGATGCCCAGGGACATCATGATCCGGCCGTGGAGGGCCGTCGCCTCCGCACGCGCGACCTGGCGATGGGCACAGCCCTGGCGTCTTTCTCCGGTGCCGGCGCGGGCGAAACGTCCTTTGCCCGGCTCGTCTTGCCGCTGCATTTCCAGGATGAGCAGCTGGGGCTGCTCATCTTCGAGCAGCGGTCGGCGGGCGAAATCTACGAGGTGCTGCGCGAGGAGATCAGCGCGACCCTGAAGGCTGCGCTGCTGGCCGAGCGGAACGTGGAGCTCTATCGCAAGGCGATCGAGGCGGAGCGGGTGGCGCAGGCCGAGCGCGCGCTGGCCGAGGAGGCCAACCGTCAGAAAAGCCACTTTCTGTCGGTGGTGAGCCACGAATTGCGCACCCCGCTGGTGCTGCTGGTCGGTTTGAGCGAGATGTTGCTGCGAGAGCGCACCGGCGACCGGCGACCGCCATTGCCCGAGCCGTACCGTCAGGATCTGGCGCGCATCCACGTCAGCGCGCAGCAATTGGACAGCCTGCTGCGCGATGTGCTCGACCTGGCGCGCAGCCAGATGGGGCAGCTGCGATTGGTGATAGAACCGCTCGACCCGGTGCCGCTGCTCAAAGCGGTGGCGCTGGTGGGCGAACAGATGGCGCAGAGCAAGGGGCTGGCATGGCGCGCCGACATCCCGGAGTCGTTGCCGCGCGTGAAGGGAGATGCCACGCGGCTGCGCCAGGTGATCCTCAATCTCATCACGAATGCCGTCAAGTTCACCACCCAGGGGCATGTGGCGCTGGCCGTGACCGCTGACGAGCACGGCCTGACCATCTCGGTCAGCGATACTGGTTTGGGAGTGCCGTTGGCCGAACAGGAGGCGATCTTCGACGAGTTTCGTCAGTCGGAGCGCACTGCATCGCGGGGCTATGGCGGCCTGGGCATCGGGCTTGCGATCTGCCGAGAGCTGGTGGAGCTTCACGGCGGAACCATCGGCGTGCGCTCCAGCGGTGTCGAAGACGGCGGCTCGACGTTTTATTTCACCCTGCCGACGCTGGAGGCATCCGATCCGGGGGCTGCGCGGGCGGCGTCCGGCGTGTCGGCGTCTGTGGTGCTGCTAATCACCACTCCACAGAGCAGCAGCGGTCGGATGCTGGGCGACTACCTGGAAGGAGAAGGCTTCCTGGTCGAGACGCTCGATGCCAGCGTAGAGAAGGATTGGCTGTCGCAGTTGCTGAAGCTGTCTCCGGGCGCGATCATCCTCGACTGTCAGCCGGTCTCGGCGCAGGGCTGGCAGGTGATCGAGCTTCTCAAGAACCATCCGGCGACTCAGGATATCCCGATCCTGTTCTACTCGTTGCAGGGTGCCGAGATGGGCGGCGTGCTGGCCTGGGACCATCTGGCGAAGCCTCTGGGTGTCGAGACGCTGACCCACGCTCTGCAGCGCCACGGATTGAGCGCAGAAAGCCACGACGGTCGGTGCACCATCCTGATCGTGGACGACGACCCGCATATCCGGGCGTTGCACGAGCGAGTGGTGCGCTCGGCGTTGCCCGATGCCGACATCGTGCATGCCGCCGATGGCCGGGCGGCGCTAGAGGTCATGCGCCGGACCGCGCCGGCCCTGGTGCTGCTCGATCTGATGATGCCACAGCTGGATGGGCTGGGGGTGCTGGCGGCCATGCAGGCCGATGAGCGGCTGCGCACCGTGCCGGTGATCGTGTTGACCGCCCAGGCGCTGAACGAACGGGAGATGGCGCAGCTCAACCGCGGGGTGGCTGCCGTGCTGGAAAAAGGGGTGTTCACCGCTGAGGAGACGCTGGCGCAGGTGCAACAGGTTCTGGCGCGGCACAAGCGCCTGGGCAGCGACGCGCAGCGCACGGTGCGGCGGGCGATGGCGTACATCCACGAGCATTACGCGGAACCTATCTCGCGCGAGGAGATGGCCGCGCATGTCGGCGTCAGCGCGCGCCATTTGACGCGTTGTTTCCAGCAAGAGGTGGGGCTGTCGCCGATCACCTACCTGAATCGCTATCGCATCAAGAAGGCCAAGCACCTGCTGGACAGCAGCGACATGAGCATCACCGAGATCGCAATCGAGGTCGGCTTCTCCAGCAGCAACTACTTCACCGATGCCTTTCGGCGGGAAGTCGGCATGACCCCGCGCGACTACCGGCGGCGGAATCTTGCTCCAAAACCTTGATTGAATGTCCCAAAGACAGAAGACAGGCCGATGAAAACATGTTAACATGAAGCTACCTCTGCTCTAGGCTGGGCGCTGATTGGGCGCCGCGTCGGACAAGGTGCAACGTTTGGGTCTCAGGGAGGAGCGCCAGATGCCCCCGACAATCATGATCGCAGCCAACGATCCAAACATCACCTATCTGCTTCAGCGTTATGCGGAAGAGAGCGGTTTCGACACCGTCAGCACTGGCGCGGGCAGCGATGTGCTGGCTCTGGCGCACCGCACCCACCCTGCTCTGATTATCCTGGATTGTGATCTGCCCGGCGCTGCCGGCAAAAAGATGTTGCATGGACTCCGAGCTGAGGCCGATACCTGCCGCATCCCGGTCGTGATTTATTCCGGTTTAGACGAACCGCCGGGGGACTGGGATGAAGAAGTGGCCGGATATTTGCCGAAATCGGTTATGTACGATGATTTTGTGGCGGTGCTCAGGCACGCCGGCATACACATTTGACAATGAGGACCTCTTCTATGCCAGAACAGACCTCCGCTCGCCCCAAACTCCTGGAAGTGGTAGGCCTCAAAAAGCACTTTCCCATTCGTCGTGGTTTCCTGTTTGCACGCCAGGTCGGCGCCGTAAAAGCCGTGGACGGTGTTGACTTTTTTATCCGGGAGGGGGAGACCCTGGGATTGGTCGGCGAGAGCGGGTGCGGCAAGACGACCATCGGCCGGCTGATTTTGCGCGCCTATGAGCCCACGGCCGGCCAAATTTGGTTCAACGATCGCCAGCTGGGTCGTGTGGATGTGGCGACCAAGACGGAGGCAGAGCTGCGTCAGCTGCGCAAAAACATGCAGTTGATCTTTCAGGATCCCTATTCGTCGCTCAATCCTCGCATGACCCTGCTCGAAATCGTCGGCGAGCCGCTGCGCAATCACGGCATTGCCAAAGGCGAGGAATTGAAGGATCGGGTTGCTGAGCTGCTGAAGGTGGTGGGGTTGCGGTCAGAGTATATGAGCCGCTATCCTCATGCGTTCAGCGGCGGCCAGCGTCAGCGTATCGGCGTGGCGCGCGCGTTGGCGCTCCATCCGCAGCTGGTGGTCTGCGATGAGCCGGTATCGGCACTGGATGTCTCGGTCCAGGCGCAGATTTTGAACTTGCTGCAGAACCTGCAAAAGGACTTCGGCCTCACGTACCTGTTCATCTCGCACGACTTGAGCGTGGTCGAGCACATCAGCGATCGGGTGGCGGTGATGTACGTGGGCAAACTGGTGGAAAGCGCCGAGACCACCGAGCTCTTCACGAACCCTCGTCATCCATATACCGAGGCGTTGCTCTCATCGGTGCCGAAGCCCGATCCGCGCATTCGGACCGAGGCGGTGCCACTCACCGGCGAGGTGGCCGATCCGGCGCATCCGCCGAGCGGATGCTATTTTCATCCGCGCTGTCGTTATTGTATTGATCGCTGTCGGAGCGAGGAGCCCGTGCTGCGGGAGATCTTGCCCGACCATTTCGTCAGTTGTCATCGCGCCGAGGAGCTCAAACTGATCGGCGTCATGGGTATGGTGTGATGCGGCTGTCGCCGCGAGACAGAGATCCATGCCGCATCCGGCGCCATAGCCCCGGCGGGTCGCCACGTGCCAGCAACTCTGCAAGCCCGCCCCGGCTCCGCCGGCTGGGCCGGGGATGCCTGGCACGCGAGTACGGCAATCTTCAGGACAGGAGGAAAGGAGCCAAACGACATCCAGGGATGCGCAATTGCGGGTAGATCTTGATCGGCCTGTCTGGCTGTCAGGCCAGGAAAGCAAATCCTCATCGGTGGACCGGTCGCGTCGCGCAAGCGACCGTGATAGGCATGAGTCAGAGACGATCTTCTCACACTCTACAAGGAGGCAAGGGTCATGAAGAAGTTGATCAATCGTCGAGAGTTCTTGCGACTGTCGGCGCTGACAGCGGTGGGGACGGCAGCCGCGGCCTGCGGCGCGCAGCCCACGCCGACCAAGGCGCCCGAGCCAACTGCGGTTCCGGCGGCCAAGGTTGAGCCCACCAAGGCTCCGGAACCGACCAAGGCCCCGGCTGCACCGGCAGCAACGAAGGCGCCTGAGCCGACCAAGGCGCCCGCTGCGCCCGTCAGCCAGTACAAAGAGGCCCCCATGCTGGCCGAGCTGGTGAAAGCCGGCAAGCTGCCGCCGGTGGATGCGCGCCTGCCCAAGAAGCCGTGCGTCTTCCCGGTGCAGGAGAGCGTGGGCAAGTACGGTGGCACCCTGCGCCGCGCCTTCAGTGGCGTCTCCGATCGCTGGGGGCCGACGAAGTTCGTGGATCGCTTCTGGGTGTGGTATGACAAAAGCCTGAATTTGCAGCCGCGTATCATCGAGTCGTGGCAGGTCACTCCGGACGCTAAGACATGGACCCTGAAGCTGCGCGAGGGCATGAAGTGGTCAGACGGCAAGGAATACACCAGCGACGACACGATGTGGTGGTATCAGTACGAGCTGCAGAACAAGAAGCTGAACCCGGCGATCCCCAGCCAGTGGCGCAGCGCCAAGACCAAGAAAATCGTCAAACTGGAAGTGCCGGACAAGTATACCCTCAAGTTCACCTACGATGATCCCAAGCCGTTGTTCCTGTACGGCATCGCCCGCTCTGTGGCGGGGCCGAACACGCCGTCGCATTACATGAAGGAGCTGCACGAGGACACCACCTCGGACAAGGCTAAGCTGGCGGAAGATGTCAAGAAACGCGGCTTCGACAGCTGGGATCGCTACTATTTGGACTTCGCCCAGTACTGGTATGCCAACCCCGAGCGACCTTTCCTCGGCGGCTGGCTGGCCAAGGGCGCGCTCTCCAAAGAGCTGTTCATCATGGAGCGCAATCCGTACTTCTGGGCGGTGGACAAGGAAGGCAACCAGCTCCCGTACATTGACAAAATCACGCACCGCCTGTTCGAGAACGCCGAGGTGCTCAACCTGTGGGTGACCAACGGCGAAATTGACTTCCAGAACCGCCACATGAGCGTCGCCAACTATACGCTCTACAAGCAGGCAGAGCAGAAGGGCGACTACAAGGTGCTCCTGGGGATCAGCGCCGGGCACGTGGCCATCCAGCTCAACCTGACCACCAAGAACAAGCTGCTGCGTGAGTTCTTCAACGAGCGCAAGGTGCGCATCGCCATTTCGCACGCCATCAATCGCAACCAGATCAACGAGTTGGTCTTCAACGGCCTGCTGAAGCCGCGGCAGTACAGCCCGTTGCCGATGTCACCCAACTACTATGAGAAGCTATCCAACGCGTATCTGGAGTACAATCCGGATCTGGCCAACAAGCTGTTGGACGAAGCGGGCTACAGCAAGAAGGGCTCCGATGGCATCCGGTTGCACAAGGATGGCACAACGCCGATCTCCTTCGTCATCGAGGGTACCGATCAGACCGGCACTCCCACCGAGGACGCCGCCCTCCTGGTGAGCAAGGACCTGGCGAAGATCGGCATCAAGGCCACCTACAAGTATGTCGAGCGGGCGCTGTACACCCAACACTACGAGAGCAACGAAATCGAGGCGGCCTGGTGGGGCGGCGACCGCACGGTGGTGCCGCTGGCGTCCGAAGCGCCGATCTTCCGCGCCACCATGATTGACCGGCCGTGGGCGCCTGCCTGGGGTCTGTACTACATGGATCCCAATAACCCGAACGCCGAGGAGCCGCCGCAGGGGCACTGGATCCGCACAATCTGGAAGATCTGGGACGAGGAAGTGGCGGTCGAACCGGATCCTCAGAAGCAGAACGAGGCGTTCAAGAAGATCCTGGACATTTGGGCCGAAGAGCTGCCGTACATCGGCATCTTGGGCGAGCAGCCGGCGCTGGTCATCGTCAAGAACGGCTTCAAGAACTACCTGCCGGGCATGCCGATTGACGACACGACCGCCGACGAGCACTTGCTCCACACCGAGACCTATTTCTGGGACGATCCTGCTAAGCATACCACTTAGGTCGGAAAACGTGAGTGCGGGTAGGGGCGAGGCCACCTCGCTCCTACTGCCGCGCGTGTCGCCACGGCAAATGAAAATGCGCCTGTCATGTGAGATCAATCTCGCATGACCGGCGTATTTTCCGAGCATCGGCGCTGTCGGGCGAGAGTATGCATGTTAGCGTTCATGACCTCGCCCGATAGGTGACCGGCGATTCTCAGAGCCGCTTTGTTGGAGGTTGCACATGTTAGTGTATATCGCGCGTCGTGTTTTGCTGATGATCCCGACTATATTTTTGATCTCGATCATCTCCTTTGTTGCCATCCAGCTTCCTCCCGGCGACTTTATGACGTCTTACGTCGCAGGGTTGCGCACGATGGGAGAGAACATCGAGCAGGAAGCCATTGACAACCTGCGCGAGCGTTATGGTCTGGGCCAGCCGGTCTACGTGCAATACATCAAATGGATCAGCGGGATCATCCTGCGCGGCGACTGGGGCCAGTCCATGGAATGGCAGAAACCGGTCAAAGATCTGATCGGCGAGCGGATTTTGCTTACCGTCGTGCTTTCGCTCGTCTCGCTCCTGGTCAGTTGGTTCATTGCCATCCCAATCGGTGTCTATTCTGCCACGCATCAATACTCGATTCTCGACTACGTAATGTCCATCATCAGCTTCATCGGCGTCGGCGTGCCCGGCTTTCTGCTGGCACTGATCATCATGTATTTCGCGCAGACCCGGCTCAACCTGAACGTGGGCGGGCTCTTCTCGCAGGAATATATCAACGCGCCGTGGAGCGTGGAGCGCGTTATAGACATGCTCAAACACCTGTGGATTCCGGTGCTCATCCTGGCGGTGGAAGGCACTGCCGGCGGCATCCGCACCACGCGGGCCAACCTCCTCGATGAGCTGAACAAGCCATACGTCGAACTGGCGCGCGCCAAAGGCCTCAGCGAGTGGAAGCTGATCTGGAAGTACCCCGTGCGCATCGCCCTGAACCCCTTCTTCAGCACCGTCGGTTGGTCGCTGGCCAGCCTGATCTCCGGCGCTACCCTCATTTCTGTGGTGCTCAGCCTGCAGACGACCGGGCCGATGCAGCTACGCGCGTTGACTTCGCAGGACATGTACCTGGCCGGCAGTTTCCTGCTGATCTTAAGCGTGCTCACCGTCATCGGCACGCTGATCTCGGACATCCTGCTGGCATGGGTGGATCCCCGCATTCGACTGGAGAAATAAAGATGACCGACGCAAGGCCGATCCCAGACCAGACGCCGACCCCCGATCAGGTCGAGAGCCAGGCCCTAGACGATGAAATCCTCAGCGGCGGAGAAAACGTGTATGTGGCGCCGCCCTGGAAGCTGATGTGGTGGCGTTTCCGCAAACACAAGATGGCGATGGTGAGCGCCGTTATCCTGATCCTGTTCTATTTCACGGCGATTTTCTGCGAGTTCGTGGCGCCCTATGACCCGGATGCCAGCTTCATTCAATATAAGTACGCGCCGCCGACGAAAATCCACATTCGCGATGCCGAGGGCAATTTCCGCGCGCCTTTCATCTATCAGACGCAGCGCGGGATTGATCCGCAGACCCTCCAGATCGGCTATGTCGAAGACACGACGACGCGCTACACGATCCGTTTCTTCGTCCCGGGCTTTGAGTACAAACTGCTCGGTCTGATCCCCACGAACATCCACCTGTTCGGCGTCCCGGAGGCTGGCGAGAAGCAGGGCGTCTTCCTCTTCGGCGCCGATCGGCTGGGCCGCGATATGTTCTCGCGCATCGCTTATGGCGCACGTCTGTCCCTTTCTCTGGGCCTGGTCGGCGTGTTCATCAGCCTGGTGCTCGGCGTGATCCTGGGCGGCATTTCCGGCTACTTTGGCGGCTGGGTGGACACGCTCGTGCAGCGCACCATCGAATTCATCCGCACCATCCCGACCATCCCGCTCTGGATGACGCTCAGCGCGGCGTTGCCCGTTGACTGGCCAATCACTCGCGTCTACTTCGGCATCACGGTCATCCTTTCGCTGGTCGGCTGGACCTTCATGGCGCGCGTGGTGCGCGGCCGTTTTCTGGCCATGCGCGAGGAAGATTTTGTGCTGGCCGCCCGTCTGAACGGTGCGACCGAGATGCGCATCATCCTTCGGCATATGGTGCCTTCGTTCCTTTCCTACATCATTGCCGCGCTGACGCTCGCCATCCCCGGCATGATCCTGGCCGAGACCGGCTTGAGCTTCCTGGGCCTGGGGCTGCGGCCGCCGGCCATCAGTTGGGGCGTTCTGCTCCAAGAGGCGATGAACCTGCGGTCGCTGGTGCTGTCGCCTTGGGTGCTCACGCCGGGCTTCGCCGTGGTCATCTCGGTGTTGGCCTTCAACTTCGTCGGCGATGGCCTGCGCGATGCCGCCGATCCCTACGCCCGCTAGGAGCCCTCTTCCATGAAACAAGATCAGCTGCTCATCGCAATCAAGAACCTGAAAACCTATTTCTTCCTGGACGAAGGCACGGTGCGGGCGCTTGACGGTGTGGACTTCGACATCTGGCGCGGACAGACCATCGGCGTGGTGGGCGAAAGCGGTTGCGGCAAGAGCGTCACGGCGCGCTCGATCCTGCGCATTGTGCCCCGGCCAGGGCGGATCGTGGACGGCACGATCACCTTCTATCGGAGGCTCCACGACAACGGCGCCGGCCAGATCGAAGAGATCGATCTGACCAAACTCGACCCGACCGGCCCGGAGATGCGCAACATCCGCGGGGCCGAGATCGCGCTGGTGCCGCAGGAGCCGATGGCCTCCCTCAGCCCCGTGCACACGATCGGCAACCAGATCTGCGAGGCGATCATGCTGCACCAGAAAGTGGGCAAGGAAGAGGCGCGCGTCAAAGCGATCGAGATGTTGGATCGGGCCGGCTTCCCGCAGCCCAAGCAGCGCATTGATTCCTATCCCCACCAGCTTTCGGGTGGCCTGCGCCAGCGCGCGGTCATCGCCATGGGCCTCTCGTGCCATCCCAGCCTGCTCATCGCCGACGAGCCGACCACCGCGCTCGACGTGACCACCGAGGCGCAGATCCTGCGGCTGATGCGCAGCCTCCAGCACGATCTCGGCATGGCGATCATGTTTATCACGCACAACCTGGGCGTGGTGGCGCAAATGTGTGAGGACGTCGTCGTGATGTACATGGGCCGCATCGTCGAAGAGGCGCCGGTGGACGATATCTTTCACAATCCCAAGCATCCGTACACGCAGGCGCTGCTTCGCTCGATTCCGCGGCTGGGCCAGAAAACCAAAGAACGGCGTCAACTGGAGTCCATTCGCGGCACGGTACCCGATCCCTACACACGGCCGCGAGGCTGCGCCTTCCATCCGCGCTGCACGCAGCGCATCCGAGGCGTATGCGATCAGACCGAGCCGCCCTGGCTCGAAGTGGAGCCCGGCCACAAAGTGCGATGTGTGTTGTACGGATAGATGAAGCAGGAAACAGGCAAATGGTTGGGTAGGTGAGACGTAGCGGTGTGGGTGAATGTGAGTGGGTGTGAGTTGGTGGGGGGATGAGGGGTATGGCGAAGGTTGTCCTGGTTTTTCCGCCGTATTGGACGCCGGCAATGCCGCATCTGGCACTGCCGGCGCTTTCGTCCTATCTGCGGGCGCACGGGGTCGAGGTCATCCAGCGCGATCTGAACCTGGAAGTCTTCGAGCGGGCGCTGACGCGGAGCTATCTGGAGGAAAGCCTCGGCCGGCTGCGCGATGCGACGCGCGAACGCACAGCCGGCCGCCGGCCCGGGGCTGCCGGCCCGGAACTGCCGCGCGAGCGCATACAGTGGGCGCTGACCGAGGGGCCACGGCTCGCGGCCCAGGTCGAGCAGGCCGTCAGCGTCATCCGCAGCCCGGCCTTTCTGGATGGTCCAACCGGCCTGCAGGCCTTTCTGACCATCAGCCGCAGCCTGGAAGTTGCCTCGCTGCCGTTTTTCCCGGCCGCGCTCGATCTGCTCGGCTACACGTCGCCTGCGCCGGTGGACAGCTCGCGGGTCCTGCTGCAGGCCGTCCGCGACGAGCAGCACAACATGTTCCTGGGCCTTTTCCGCCGCGGCATTCTTCCCGATCTGGTGCGCGAGCAGCCTGCAATCGTCGGCATCTCCATCCCCACCGAGGGGCAGATGCTGGCCGGCATGACGCTGGCGCATCTGATCAAGCAGAGCGGCCTGGACTGTCACGTGACGGTCGGCGGACCGCACATCACCATGCTGCGCGAACAGCTGCCGAGAGTGCCCGCGTTGTTCCGGCTGATTGACAGCGCGATCCCGTTCGAAGGCGAGGAGCCGCTCCTGCGCCTGGCCGAGACACTGGCGACCGGCGGTGATCTGGCCGCCGTGCCGAACCTCATCTGGCGTGATGGGACGGCCGTGCGGGTGAATGCGTCGCCTTCCGGCCCCGGGCCGGGTACAAACAGAGCGGCCATCCCTCTCGTCAGCCGAACGGGGCCGGCGTGGCTTCTGCCTGATTTCGATGGTCTGCCTGTCGGTCGCTATCTTTCGCCCTATCCTGTGCTGCCGCTGCTCACGGCGCACGGCTGTTATCACGGCGATTGTGCTTTCTGCAACGTCGGCTACGGCCGCGGCGGTCACTTTCGGCCATTGCGGCCGGAGCAGGTGGTCGAGCAGATGCTGGCACTGCAGCACAAATATGGCGTCCGCCACATCTTTTTCGCCGACGAGGCCATGACCCCGCACAGCATGAGGATCATGTCCGCGCAGCTGCAGGAGCATGTCCGCAATGGCGCAGCGCCGCTGCATTGGTGCGGCTGCATGCGTTTCGAGCGGGCCATCACGGCCGACCTGTTGCAGAGCATGGCTGCGGCCGGCTGTCGGATGATCCTCTTCGGCCTGGAGACCGCCTCGGAGCGGATGATCGCGCTGATGGAGAAAGGCACGCGCCGCGAGACGATGAGCCGTATCTTGAAAGAGAGCGCAGCGACCGGTATCTGGAATCACACCTTTTTCTTCTTCGGCTTTCCCACCGAGACGATGGCAGACGCCCAGGAGACGGTCAATTTCGTCTATGCGCACGGCGATGTCATCCACTCCGCGTCGCCGGGCGAGTTCGTGCTCGAACGCTATTCGCCGGTACATCTGCGACCACGAGACTTCGGTGTGCGTCGCATCATCGAGCGACCCGAGCAGGATCTGGCCATCTATTTCGACTATGAGCTGGAATCGGGCCTCGACGAGCAGATGGCCCGCACCATCACCGAGCGGCTGCTGGATGTGTTGCCGCGCAAGCGTTATGGGCAGTACTATGCCCAGGACGCATATCGGTTGCAATACGCAGGCCATCTGCGCGAACAGGACCGGCCGCTGCCTGGCTGGTTGGCAGAGGAGAACGGGGGAGACGATCGTGCCTGATCGCGTTCATTTCCCGAATACCGTGGAATCCACTATCTTTGCACTTTGTGACTATGCTGGTAGGCGGGCATAGAGCTGCTCAGCAGTAATGCCCGACCGGAACTGGTCTTCGAGCCAGACCAGGAGATTGCGTTGATGTTCGGCCTGAATG
>Ga0116210_1000342_pt1 | contig 47850 bp, 36 predicted proteins | sample TshhotsprinmetaG_FD_94483 | JGI IMG/M metagenome (GOLD analysis project Ga0116210, IMG submission 94483) | Hot spring microbial communities from South Africa to study Microbial Dark Matter (Phase II) - Tshipise hot spring metaG | ecosystem: Environmental > Aquatic > Thermal springs > Hot... | reverse complement strand
TCTGAAGGGTCGGGCTCGGGCTTGCGGTTCGCTCAAAGCCCGGCGTGCTCGTGGGGGTGGTCGCCGGCAATCTACCTGTATCAGGTGTAGCGGTAACGCCGGGGATGATCACAATGATGGTAGGGGTAAGAGAAGGCTGGACGCCGCCTGCAATCGCGGTAGCGGGTTGCGCCGTCACCGTCGGACGTGGCGTTGGCAGAACGGTAGGGGTGGGGGTTGGCGGAACGATGGAAGCGACAGGGGGCGCCACCTCAACCAGCGGAGCAACCGTAACGGCCGCAGAGATGCCAACAGGCGTCTGGGCGCGGCGGGCTACTTCGGTGGCTTGCAGGTCGCCGAGGGCGGGATCAACAGCGGCGAAACTGATCCCCGGCGGGAAGGGGCGGTAGAAGCCGAAACCTGAGGTGGCCCCGACGTCCTTGAACGGATTGTGGTCGGGCAAAATCAAGCGCAAAGCCACCTCGGCGATGCAGCCGATGGGGAGCAAGGCCAGCAGCAGCGCAAGCAGCACGAGTCCGGTCAGCCCATCACGGCGACGTCGTTGACTCGTTGGATTGGGCGACGGCGAGGGTTCGTTCATTGGCCTGCTGCAAAGTGATGCTAAAAGTGCTTCCACGGCCGGGCGCGCTATCCACACGCACCGTACCGCCCTGGCGCTCGATTAACTGACGGGTAATGGCCAGACCGAGGCCGCCACCTCGCTGGCTTGAGCTGTTACCATCAACGCGCTGAAAGCGCGAGAACAAGCGCGGCAGCATCTCCGGCGGAATACCCCGGCCAGTATCGGTTACATCAATCTGTACCTGTCCGTGGAGTGGAAAGACCCTGACAGTGACCCCGCCGGTATCCGTATACCGGCGAGCATTATCGAGGATCTGGCCAAGCGCGCGCTGGAGCTGCTCGCGATCGGCGAGCACAGCAGGCAGATCGGGTGGGATCTCAACCGTCACGCTGAGGCGCTTGGCCTCGAAGGCGGGAAGCAGCGGCGCCAGAGCCCGGCTCACCACCATATCGAGATCCAGGGGTTGCAGATCGGCGCGCAGCCGCCCGGACTCGATATCGGCGATGAGAATAGCGTTATTGACCATATCGGTCATTTCGATGGCGCGCAGGCGTACCTGTTCGAGCAGTTCGGCCTGCTCCGTCGTGGGGGGAGCGCTACCAGCGCCGCGCAGGAGCAACTCGGTAAAGCCACGGATCACGGTCAGCGGCGTGCGCAGTTCGTGCGAGATCGTGGCAATAAAGTCGGTCTTTGCCTTATCAATCGCCACGGCCTCAGTAACATCGTGCAGCACGATAACCTCGCCAGCGGGCGCCCCCTCCTCGGCCAGCAGCGGCGAGCGAGTCAGGGTAACAACGCGTCGCCCCAGGCGGAACTGGGGGTCGCTGCGGCCAAAAACCTCGCGCGCCTGCGGCGCCGCTTCGAGGGGCAGCCCATCGAAGCGCGGGCGCGTTTCGCGCCAGTTCTTCAGCCCCAGCATCTCTTCAGCGGCGCGGTTCAGTTGAATGATCCGCCCCGTTTCATCACAGACCACCACCCCATCGCCGATAGATGTGAGAATGGCCTGGCGTTGCTTGGCATCCTGCTGGACCTGACTGTAGAGCAGGGCATTAGCCAGCACAGCGCTGGCCATATTTGCCACCACCGCCAGGCTCTGCTGGCTCGACTCATCGAAGGCCGCGGGTTCCGGATGGACTAGCAACAACGCCCCGACAACCTGGCGTTGCCGAAAGATCGGCATCCAGTAAACCGTCTGTAGTCCGGCAGAGGCCAGGCCGGCCGCCTGAGCAGTTTCCGGATCGAGAGGAAGCAGGCGCGGTTCCTGCACGTCAGGCGCGCTGAAGGAGGCCATGCTGGAAGGCTCCAGCGCCTGTTGGGGGAGTGAGCGCAGATGATCGGGCGCTTCGGGGCGGATGCGATAGCCGAAGCCCTCGCGCGTTTCGAGGAGCGCAACGGCCTCCGTATCCGGCACAAATGCAGCGGCCGCCTCGGAGGCAACCGTAAGCACCTGGTCAATATCAATGGTACGGTTCAGCTCACGACTGGCCACGTACAACCGCAGCAGGTGCTCGGTCATCTGGTTAAAAGCCTGGGCCAGCCGGCCCAGCTCATTCGGCTCGGTGACCGTACTGCGCCGCTCCAGGTCACCGGCAGTAACCGCCTCTGCCGTCTCAACCAGGTTCTCCAGCGGGCGCGTAATGCGCCGCGCCACCATAATGCCGACAATCACCGTTGCCAGGGCAAGCGCGGCAGTAACCCCGAGCACGGCCGAGCGGCTCGACGACCAGGCGCTCACCACAAAATCGGTTGAGAGACCGACGGAGAAGTAGCCCGACTGCACGCCACGGATGACCAGGGGCGCGTAGAGTTGTTGAAACTCGCGCCCGCCCACCATGGCAACCGTATTGACCGAACAGGCGGGTGGGCGGGTCGTTTCCACAGGCGAGACCAGCCGCCCCGAGAGGGTGCCAATATCGAGGCAGGGATCCTCCGCCTCGGCTCCACTGCCAGAGCGTCCGGTTTCAGGGCGGGCGTCGGGCGCATTCAGGGCGCTCAACTGCGCCAGTAGCCGGTCGCTCATATCGAGCGAGGCGAGATCAACGCCGGCCACCGTGGTGGCATAGGCGATGCCACGGACATCGTAGATCGTGCTGATTGCGGCCTGGCTGCGCTGCTGCAAATCGGCAAGCAGGCCATTGAGGCGCTGGGCGACGAGCAGCCCGCCAACGAGCAGTTCATCGTCACCGGCCCGGCTGATCACGTAAACCGGAGCAACAGTAAAAAAGTGCAGATGGTCGTTTCCCGCGTTGTCGCGGAAGGAGATCAGGCCGCTAAACTTATCGCCCCGTTCGCTGGTGCCAGGAATGGGTGTACTCTCGCCGCGCAGGACACTCTCAATCAGGGGGATGCCGGCAAGATTGGTGCCCAGGTAGCGGATCGGCGCGCTGTCTGCGTCAGGAGCGCGCTCCCAATCCACCAGGGCCAGGCCCTGGGGATCGAAGACGATCAATCGATCCGGCTTGACATTCTCGTTCACCTGGGCGAGCTGCCACAGGCCCTCGAGGGCCTGCTCGAGCCCCTGGATGTTCCGGTCGCGCATCGCCTGCGGCACTGAGGGTGCGCCGGTCTCGGCGTTGGGCGCGGTGAAGATGATCTGGCCGAGGAAGGTGATATTGCCAATTTCGCGCTGGGCGAAGGACTCGGAGAAGTTACGCGCCACCTGGCCGAGCTGGTTGCTGAAGCGTTCCTGCCAGCTATCGGCCACCAGGGTAATGGCGATAAACGAGCCAACCAGCATCACCAGGATCATCAGGGCCAGATATGGGCCGATGACCGTGTATTTGAGCTGTGAGCGGTAGGTGTTGAGAAACTGCCGCATCGTGATGACCCGCGTTATTACCTGGCGCCGCTAATCGTGTCCTCTTGTGTGAGCATACGCCACAAAGGCGCAAAAATCACGAAGGCCTGGTACTACAACGAGACGTAGCATGACTTCGCCGCGGCGGAGGTTGCGAGAGCCACAAGCTCTCGAAAGATATCTCTGGCGCGATGCAGCAAAGCCACGCCGCACCAGAAATGGTATTTGGGAAGGGACCTGCCCCCCTCCGCTCGCTGAAAAAGCTCTCGTTCTGGCCATAGATGCTCTTATTATAATATGTCACTGATGACATAAACAAACGTCGGATGTGACGATTTTTTAAACGTTAACTCGCAAACTCTTTATACTGCCCAACAGCATAGATTAGCGTCCTCAGGGCGAGGTTTTGCACGCCAGGCAGGGGGATGGGGAAACCCGGTTTCCCCATGTCCCAACCGCTGTTGGGAGCGGCTGGCGCCCCCACCGGCAGGGGGATGGGGAAACCCGGTTTCCCCATGTCCCTGCCGCTGTTGGGAGCGGCTGGCGCCCCCACCGGCAGGGGGATGGGGAAACCCGGTTTCCCCATGTCCCAACCGCTGTTGGGAGCGGCTGGCGCCCCCACCGGCAGGGGGATGGGGAAACCCGGTTTCCCCATATTTTCACATCAGGGGCAGTGCCAGGGCAAAGGTGCTCCCGCGGCCCTCAAGGCTCTCCAGCCAGATCCGACCGCCGTGCGACTCCACCGCCAGCTTGCAAAAGGTTAAGCCCAGCCCGGTGCCCTGGGTCTTGCGCCCGCCGTGGGCCTGGCCAAACTTCTCGAAAATGCGTTCGTGGTACTGGATGGGAATGCCCGGGCCTTCATCGCGCACCCAGAAGATGAGCCAGTCGCCGGTGGAGAGGTCCGGCATGCGCACAGGCGGGCCGTCCGTCGCTCCGGCGTCTGCGCTCACGCGCACCGCCACTGCCCCCAGAGTCACAGTGCCGCCGGTCGGCGAAAACTTGATCGCGTTATCGAGCAAGTTCTGCAGCACGCGCACCAGGGTGTCGCGATCCGCTTCGATCAAGGGCAAGCCGACAGCCAGATCCTGCACCAGACGCACCTTCTGCACCTGCGCCGAACCCTTGAGCCGCTCCAGGACCTGATCCACCAGTTCGTAGGGCGAGAGCGGTTGCCGGTCGAGGTGCATCCGGCCCTGCTCCATCCGGGCGATATCGAGCAGGGTGTTCACCATCTCCAGCATCGTCTGGCTACCCTGGTAGGCGATACTCAGCAACTCTTGCTGTTGAGCGGTAACCGGACCGCCAAGGCCGCGCCGCACCATCGCTATGCCGTTCATGATCGAGGTCAGTGGCGCGCGCAGATCGTGGACGAGCATGCCAGCATAATCTTCGCGCAGTTGGGCCAGTTCACGCTCCTTTGAGATATCCTGGAACAGCGCCAGACGACCAATCGCGGCGCCGCTGGCTTCATGAACCGGCAGGATGTAATGGCGGATAAAGCGTCGCGGCGGCCCGGTGAACTCGAGTTCGACCACCGCTTCGGCGCGATCGTCGTCGTTCAGCCACGACGGGCGTTCCACGGCAGTAGCGCGGGCGTTCAATTCGGCCAGCACTGTGTCGAGGGGGCGGCCAATGAGGGCCTCACGGCGAGTTTGGAGCAAGCGGGCCGCGGTCGGGTTGGCCGTCACCACCTGACCGCGCATATCGGCCATCAGGATGCCGTCGTTGGCGGAATTGAGGATCGCCTCGAAGCGGTCGCGCACGGTGGTCACGGTCTGGAAGAGCCGCGCGTTTTCGATGGCCACGCCGATGGTTGTCGCCATGCGCGCCAGGCGCCGGGCCTCCTCTTCGGTAAAGCGCCCTTCAATCTTGTTCAGCAGCTCAATGACGCCGATCGTGCGCCCCTTAACCACTATCGGCACGCAGAGGATGTTTCGCACCACAAAGCCGACCGAGTCGCTCACGTCGCGCAGAAAGCGCGGGTCGCTGGCGGCATCGTGGACGATCTCATACCGCTGCGACTCGGCCACACTCCAGACGATCCCCTGGCCGTGGGGGATGCGCACGCCGAACAGTTTCTCCTCGCCGGCCTCCAGGGTCATCACAAAGACCAGTTCATCCTTCTCCTCATCGAGCATGAGTAGTGAGCCGGCCTCCACCTGGAAGTACTCGTTGAGTTTTTCCATCACCAGGTGGTAAACCTCGCGGGTGTTGAGCGAGGAGGCGACGGCGGCGGCAATATCGTTGAGAGTTTCCAGCTCGGCGGTGCGGCGCTGGGCCTTCTCGGTAATGCGGAACGCGGTAATCGCGGCGGCAATCTGGCCAGCCAGCAGCCGGGCATGACCAATCTCATTCTCCGAGAAGGAGCGAGGCTCATCCACGCTGGCAAAGATCAGCAAGCCGATGCAGGCATCCTGGGCCACCAGGGGGAGCAACAGCAGCGAACGAACGTGGCCGACGCTGACCAGCGCGGCGATCTCGGCCAGGTTCGAGTTAGTGACGAGTTGGGAGAGTTCGGCAACGTCGTTGATCTGAGCAGGCTGCCGGTTCAGCACCACCTGGCGCATCACGGTGGTTTCCGCCAGGGGAAAAGGCGCCGGCAGTTTCGTCTGCGGTGGATAGGTGTTGGTGAGTTGCGCCAGGCTACCGTCCTCGCTCAGCAGCACCACGCCGCTATTGTGCAGATTGAAGAGGTGGGCGAACTCGTTCAGGCTGAGGAAGAGCAGCTCATCGAGGGTGGTAGCCGTCTCAATTGCCCCGGCGATGCGCAGGAGCGCCCCGTTACGCAATTCGAGCAGGGTCTCGCTGGTCATCTGGTGCTCGTGATCGGTCATGCGCTTGCTTTCGTGGGAATGGCGACTATGGAAGCAGAATGACCTGAAGCGTCAGGGCCTTTCCGGAAAGGCCGGCCCTGGTAGCCCGCTACGTTGCGCACAGAAACACCAGCTAGCGCCTGTATCGGCGCTTGCATTCTCCGTATTATAGCGATGCTTGACTGGATGAGCAACCTGATCGCGAGAAAAACCCGGTTTCTCCTCAGACGATCGTGCGGCTGCGCCGCACACGCCAGAATGAACATACGTGTTCCTGGGAGGGCGTAGAGGCGCGGCGGCGCCGCGCCTCTACGCCCAAACCCTCCCACACCCGGCCTATTTTCAGGTTAGACACCGCGCGAACGGCCCTCATAGAGCGCCTCGTGGTGCGCGGCGATGGCGCCCCACGAGAAGCGCGCGGCCAGGGCGCGCCCGGCGACGGCAAGGCGGGCGCGGGCGGGGTCATCGGCGGCGAGGGCGACCATCGCTGCGGCGAGGGCTGCCGGGTCGTTGGGGGGCACCAGGAGCGCCGCCGGGCCCAATGCCTCGGTGGTTGCCGGATCGGCGGGCAGGGTGCTTACCACCGGGCAGCCGTGGGCCAGGGCGGCGAGCAGGCTTCCCCGGCGAAATGAAGCCCCGTCGCGGAAGGGCAGTACCGCTAGATCGGCAGCCAGTAACCACGCCGAGACCTCCTCGGCTGCCAGGTGCCCGGTTTCATGCACGCGGGAGGCCAGCCCGAGGCGCCGGGCCAGAGCACGCACCGCTTCGGCGTGGGCCACATCCTGCGGCGCAGTGGCGGCCCCGCCAATGATCACCAGCCGCCAGGAGGGATCGAGGCGGGCCAGGGCTTCGAGCAACACATCCAGGCCCTTGCTGGGCGCCAGCAGCCCGAAGAAGGCCACCAGCCGCCCCGAGACATCAGGCCCCAGCCGGGCGCGCCAGGCCGCGCGCTCGAAGCCCGCTGGCGGCGCAACCGGGATGTTCGAGCCGATGGGGATCACGTGCGCGTGTAATACCATTTTGGATTTTAGATTTTGGATTGTGGATTGCCACGCTGGGCAGCACAACGCCTGAAATCGCTTCAGGCAATGCGGCATCATCAACGGTAATTGGTATAAGTCGCTCAGGTGGGCCGCGTCAGCCGCAGTTGTGGCAATCACCACATCGGCGTCGCGGGCCAGACGCCAGTTGACCCAGCGGCGCAACGGCCCGGCCCTGGGGAAGAGGTAGGGCGTCAGCAGATCGTGAAACGTCACCGCGATCCGCGGTCGCCCGGGCAGGGCACGCAGGCGCCACGGCAACAGATTGACCCCGGGACGCATACCATAGGCGCCGGTCTGGTACTGGATGTGCAACCAGTGGGGCCGCAGCCGGTCGAGCGCGTCGATCACCGCGGGCCAGCACCGCAGCGACCAGTCCAGGCGATCGAACGGCTGCTCCGGCAGATCCGCCGCGCCGTACAGGCGCAGGCGCCGCTCCTGAATGGTCAGCACAGTGACGGTGTGCCCGCGTTCGCCCAGGGCCTCGGCCAGGCGGCGGGTATAGTCGCCGACGCCGCCGGGTTGGGGCGGGTATTCGCCGCTCAACAGCACGATGCGCATCGTTGTAAGAGGGGCGAGCCAGGGTTCGCCCCTGCTCAACTCTGCCGACCGATCAGGCTCTCGGCCAGGGCGCGCAGGCGGGCGCGGGCCGCGGTGCTTTCGGGGGTCTCCCCGAGCCCAAGGCGGTCGAGCGCGGCAAAGGCGGCGCTATGGTGCCCGGCGGCCACGCCAGCGCAGTAGGCGCGTGAACCGGCGGCGTCAAGGATCACCAGGGCGGCCCGCACGGCCTCATCGTCCATCTCCGATTGGGTGTAGAGGCGCGCCAGGGTTGCCCGGTCGGCGCTGGTAGCCAGCGCATGCACCACGGGGAGACTGACCTTGCGCCGGTAGAGGTCGGCCGCAGCAGGCTTGCCAGTAACTTCAGGCAGGCCCCAGATGCCGAGCAGGTCATCCTCGATCTGGAAGGCCAGACCCATGCTCCGGCCAAAATCGGCCAGGGCCGCCGCGGTATCAGGAGTGGCGCCGGCGACCAGGGCGCCCAGTTCGCAGGAGCCGGCGATCAGCGCCGCGGTCTTACGTCCGATCATCGCCAGGTAATCCTCTGGCGTGATCGTCAGATCGCCCTCGTAGCTGAGATCGAGATACTGCCCCTCACACACCTGCAGAATAATCTCATCGAAGCGGCGCAGCACGCGCAGCGCGCGCTCGGCGGGCACGCCCGCCTCAGCCAGGCGGTGAATCGCCAGGTGGGCGATCACGAACATGCCGTCGCCGACGTTGATGCCCTGGGCCAACCCCCAGATGGACCAGACGGTAGGCCGGCCGCGCCGGGTGGCGCTGTTATCTTCGATGTCATCGTGGATCAGGGTGAAGTCGTGGAGCAACTGCACCCCGGCGGCCAGAGGCAGCGCCTGGCGGGGGTCACCGCCGGCCGCCTGGCAGGCAAGCAGCACCAGTTGGGGGCGGATCAGCTTGCCAGGATCGGCAGCCGCAGGCTCCAGGCGCTCGTCGCGCCAGCCCAGATGGTATTCCTGCATCTTATAGAAACGCGCCACCCGCTCTTCGGCTGTCGGAAACGCCTCGCCCATAGCCTGCTGGATGAGGCGCGCGCTGTCAGGGAGTGTCATTGGTTTATCACCCAAAAGCTCTTACAAATACCGTTATACCTGGTACGAGGCATTGTAGTTTTTCCGCTCCTCAGAGACAGAAAGAACGATCAACGCTCATCTCAACTGTCACCGCAGTGTAATCTGAAGACATTGCCGCGCGCCGGGCTTGACTAGTACACTCCTGCATATGTAAGGCGGTAGGAGCAGGGCCAGCGTTTGACCCGACACGCCGTTGCCCCGGCAGCGCCAGCCTTCAGCCGCTGCCCACAACATCGAAGAAGGAGTGCACATGATGCCGCTCAACTTGCGGTTTCGCTTCAGCCCTGCCAAGGATGGTCTGGTCAAGGTGCTTGGCCCGCTCGAGACGGAGATCATGCAGATTCTCTGGCAGAGCGAACGCAGCACGGTCAAGCAGGTCCACCGCCGTCTCGCGCAGCAGCGCGAGATTGCCTACACCACGGTCATGACCACGATGAGCCGATTGGCGGAAAAGGGCGTCTTGCAGCGGCAGCGCGAGGGACTGGCTTATGTCTACACGCCGGCGATCTCGGAGACCGAGTTTGTGCAACTGGTGGTCCGTCAGGTGCTGGACGGGCTGCTGGACGACTACCGGGACACGGCGATTGACTACATCGTCGAGTACCTGGCAAAGAACAACCCGGCGGAATTGCAGCGCTTGCAGCAGGCGATCCAGGCCCGTACTGGCGAGGCGTAGCCAGATAGTGGCGGCTCTGTCGGCTCGCCCCGAAGCCGACCACCCTTTCGCATCCCCGGGCCACGCGCGAGGGCATCCAACCGCTCGCGCTTTCACCATCTCCACTTCGCTTCTCCTGCACCTTCGGGCACGGCCCACAGGTCGTAATCGGTGGTCCGCGTCACCCGAACGGTGAGGAACGATCCCACCGGCGCTTCACCCCAGACAAACACCTGCCCATCGATCTCCGGCGCGTCGCGGAACGAGCGCCCGACGGCCAGCGGGCGCCCATCGTCGGCAACGCCCTGACCCTCAATCAGCACATCGAGGGTGCGCCCGAGCCAGCGAGCGGTGCGGGCGCGCGAGATGCCCTGCTGCAGTTGCATCAAAGTATGCCAGCGCTTTTCGATCACCTGGGGGCGAACCTGGTCGGGCAGGTTTGCAGCGGGTGTGCCCGGTTCGCACGAGTAACGAAACGCGCCGACGCGGTCAAGTCGGGCCTGTTCGAGGAAGGTGAGCAGCGCGCGGAACTCCTCCAGCGTCTCGCCGGGGAAGCCGACGATGAACGTCGAGCGCAGGGCGATGTCGGGCATTGCGCTGCGCAGGGCGTCGATCAGGGCCAGGGTGCGTTCCGTATCGGGGGGGCGGCGCATGCGTCGCAGCGTGGCCGGATGGGCATGCTGGAGGGGCATATCCAGGTACTTCACGATCTGCGGGCGGGTTGCCATGACCTCGATCAGGCGCTCGGAAATACCGTGGGGATAGGCGTACATCAGGCGCACCCATACCTGCTCGGGCAGCGCCTGGCAGAGTTCATCGAGCAGGGTAGCCAGACCATCCCGCAGGCCCAGGTCACGCCCGTAGTCGGTGAGGTGCTGGGCCACCAGCACGATCTCGCGCACGCCCCGCTCCACCAGCTCGCGAGCCTCGCCCAGAACGGCGCCAGCGGGTTTGGAGGCCATGTCTCCCTTAAAGCTGGGGATGGTGCAGAAGGCGCAGCGGAGGTTGCAGCCATCGGAGATCTTGAGATAGGCCGAGGGGGCGCTGCGGCGGCGGCGGATGGGCATGGTGCGCCAGTCGGCATAGCTCGACGGCTGGTGCGGCGCCGCGGACGTGGGTCGTGGTGTTGCGTCCGGGGTGTCGGCGGCCAGCAAGGGGATCACGGCGCGCTGTGGATCGGCAGGCGGGGCGCCGGATGGCGCCCCGGGAGCGACGACGTCGCCGATCTGCATCCAGCGTTGGGTGGAAAGCACGCCGTCAACGCCCTCGATTGACGCCAGCAGATCGCCGTGGGACTGCGCCATGCACCCGGCGGCGATCAGTCGCTGGCCTTCACGCTTGCGGGCGCTCAGGTCGCGCAGCACGCCGAGGGTCTCTTCGCGCGCCGCGGCGATGAAGCTACAGGTATTGACAATGATCACATCGGCGTCTTCGGGCGCGGCGACAGGCGCGTGCCCGGCCGCAGCGAGGAGGCCATCCATCCCCTCGCTGTCCACCGCATTCTTGGGGCAACCCAGTGTCAGGATATGGTACTTCATTCATCACCGATAATTCGTAAACTGCAAGGGCGCCTCGATCTCTTGCTCTTTACTCTTGAGGAAGCGGATCACGTTCTGCAACTCATCACGGCTCTTCGAGGCGACCCGCAGACTCTCTCCCTGGATACGGGGCTGCACCTTGGGAAACTCATCGCGAATCAACTTCACGAGCTTTTTCGCCAGGTCGGCGTTGATGCCTTTACGCAGCGTCACCACCTGGCGTACCCGGCCGCCGCTGGTCGGTTCAACCTTGCCATAGTCGAAGATCTTGAGCGACAACTGGCGCCGCAGGGCGCGGGTCTCGAGCAGATCGCGCACGCTCCGCAGCGACAGTTCACTATCGGTGGTTATGACCAGTTCGCTCTTCCCGAGTTCAAGGGTCGTCTTCGTGTCCTTCAAATCGTAGCGCGTCTGGATCTCGCGCTGGGCCTGATCGACGGCGTTGACGAGTTCTTGATACTCGAAATCGGAAACGACATCAAAGCTGTGCTCACCTGCCATAGACGTTCCCAACAACGATGGTCCGACAGCATCTGGCCTCAATTGGGGGGCCAGTACCAGTTGACGGGCTGCCCGGAGGCCTGGCCCAGTGGTCCCTGCTGTAGCCCATTGACGGTAACCTGCACATCAGGCGGGTTGCCGGCGCGGATAAACACGCGCCGTTGCGCCTCAAACACCAGTTTTTCGCCGGAGCGCATGATCCCCTCAAAGGCGGTGCTCCCGTCAGTCTGCACCCGGACCCACGAGTTCTCGGTGCCGCGACTGTTAGGGATGATGATCTCCAGCACAATAGGCGCGGAAGGTGTTGGCGTTACTTCGGGAACTGGCCACTCCGGCAGCCCGGCGCTTCCGCCGGCGGCCAGCGCATCGGCGGTTGCCTGCGGCGGGGAAGGGCTCGGGAGCGGGGGCCCCGCGGTGGGCGCCGGGGGAAGCGTTACCGTCGGCAAGGGCGAGGGCGGTGGTACCGCTGGCGTCGCCTCGGCAACGCTCCCCCCGACCCGGTCGCCAATGCGCCCGACGGCATTCAGGGTGACATAGGCCAGGCCAACCAGCGCCATAGTCACAAAAAAGACGCCGAGGAAACTCGGCAGGACATAGGTACGAGTGCGGGGCGGACGGGTAGCGGGAACGATGCGAATCGGATCGGTGCCGCCCCGTTCACGGCGGTAGAGTTCAATCATCTCATCGGGGGGTAGCCCGAGATACTGCGCGTAGTTACGGATGAAGCCACGTACAACGACATCGCCAGGGAGACGCTGATAGGCGCCCTCTTCGAGGGCGGCGAGCGATGCCTGAAGGATACGGGTGTCAACCGAGGCCTGGGCCAGCGAGAGCCCCTGCCGCTCCCGCGCCTGCCGAAGCCGATCCCCTAGCTCGCTCATACACACGCACCTTCGTTACTTCGCCGGTCAAACGCCGGATCGTGATTGCCGCACCGCAGCATGCTGGTGGCGCATCGGGGGCAAGAAGTTAAACTTCGGTTGTTGCAGTTTACCACTGCGTGGCCTATTATACCAAATGCTGTTGAAGGCACCACACTGCTGATATAATGGAGAACCCGGGTTTCCCCATCGGCCACGCCCATGGGGTGGCAAGCGCCCGCGGCAGCGGGTGGATGGAGGGGAAAGCGAGTTTCCCCGTGTCCCTGCCGGCGGGAAGAGTTTATACCATTTTGGATTTTAGATTTTGGATTGTGGATTGCCACGCTGGGCAGCACAACGCCTGAAATCGCTTCAGGCAATGCGGCATCATCAACGGTAATTGGTATTAGAGCGTTCTGCCCACCTCCCAGCCTCCTCCCACTGGCTTCAGGCGCGGACAGAACGTATGGACGCCGACGGGCGTTACGGCGTTGAGTGCGCTGGTTGACCCTTACCCCCGGCCCCCTTCGACAGGCTCAGGCTTCGCCCTGAGGCTCAGCCCGAAGGGGCGGGCCGCTCCAGCTTCGCTGGAGAGCCTGCGCTGAGCCTGTCGAAGCGGGGAGACCGGAGCCGTGCGGGGGCGTTCCGATGCGGTACACGCCACGTCGGCTCGGATGTGCTGTCCGCCCTTAAACAGAGGAGTGCCAGGGAGGGGGCGCCCGCCCGGAGATCTGCTGCTCGCGCTACGCGCGTAATGGAGAAGCACGAACCATGGCAGTACCCGAACCGATCATGGCCGGCGGCCAGGACTGGTTGGAGACGTGGCGGCAGATGTACGATCGGGAGCGCGCCCAGGGCGAGGCTGTGACCGATCCGGCCTTTGGTCGCAGCACCGATTACTGGGCCCATCGCGCCGAGCGCTTTGCGGCGGCGGTGCGGCGTCACCCGCAACCCGACTCTTCACTGGAGTGGCTCCTGCCACGGCTGCGCGCGGACGACACCGTCCTCGACATCGGGGCAGGAACCGGGCGGTATCTGCCGCACCTGGCCCGTCGTGTGGCCCGGGTGATCGCCGTGGAGCCGTCGCCAGCGATGCGCGCACACCTGGAAGTCACAGTGACCGAAGCGGGTCTGACCAATATTACGGTTATTGGCAGCAGTTGGCCAATGGAGGAGCCACCGGTAGCCGATGTGGCCCTGTCGGCGCACGTGGTCTACGGGGTGCGAGAGATCGGCCCGTTTCTGAAGGGTATGGACGAGGCGGCGCGCCGCCTGTGCGTCCTCTTCGTGGGGTTGCGCCATCCCACCGCGGCGCTGAAGCCGGTCTGGGAGCGGGTGCATGGAGAGCCGCGCCTGCCGTTGCCGGCGGCCCTGGAGACGCTGTGCGCCTGCCATCAACTTGGCCTGCCGGCGCGGCTCGACCTGGTGCCTATCGCCGGGATGATGCGCTACAGCAGCGTCGAGGAGGCCCTGGTAGATCTTCGCGAGCGCTTGCGTCTGACGCCCGAGCCGGAGCGCGACGCACGTATCCGCGCCGCGATTGCCGAGGTGTTTGCGCCAACCGATGACGGTATGCTGGCGCCGATAGCGCAACAACCCTACGGAGGGATCGTCTGGTGGGAACCGGGAACTCGAACGGAAGAAACGTCTGCGTAAAGGCAAGCTACCCTGTAGCGGTGGCAATGGGCCTGATGATCGGCTTGTTAGCCATCCTGCTCGACATGTGGGTGAGCGAGGCCGGCTGGGGCGTGCGGCTGGTCGCGCTCGTGCTGATGGGAAGCGTCCTGTGCCTGGTGCAGTACGGCCTGACACGCTGGCGTCTCTAGACCCTATACCTGTCGGCATTCTGCACTGTGCGGCCCCCGGTCTTCGGTCGCGGGCAACGGGCAAACTCAAAGCTCCTGGAAGACTTCAGCGTGAGTGTGGACGAGGTGTTTGACGCGACATAGCTGGATCGGCAGCGGGGGGATCGTGACGATCGCGTGCAGGAACAGGCAAAACCGGCGCGTCTTCGCGGAGGCGCGCCGGTTTCATATTGGGAAGCCTTGTTCTGGCGGGGAGGGAGGGATTCGAACCCTCGACAGGGTCACCCCTGTAGCGGTTTAGCAAACCGCCGCACTAGGCCACTATGCGACCTCCCCGTGCGGTGGAACGCCAGTATCCTGGAGGGGGCGGTGGGATTCGAACCCACGAGGCTCATCGCCTGGATGTTTTCAAGACATCTGCCATCAACCGCTCGGCCACGCCCCCGTGGTGTGCCGGCGCGCAAAAAAAGTGGCAGGCGGGACAGGAATCGAACCTGCAACCTGCGGATTTGGAGGCCGCTGCTCTGCCAGTTGAGCTACCCGCCTTCACACCCATTGATGATACCATACCTGATGGCGCTTTGCAACCGCGCACAAGGGCTTGCATGGCTGGTGCAACGTCGGTGGGGCAAGCCCCGCACCCCAGTGCGCTTCGCGCCTTTATGGGGCATCAGTTGGCGCGTCCTGATGCTCCAGTGCGGCGCGCATGCGCTCGAGGCCCTCGGCCAGCAGCGCCCGTGGGCAGCCGAAGTTGAGACGCACGCAGCCCTCGCCGCCCGGCCCGAAGGCCGTTCCGTCGGAAAGGGCCACTCTGGCGCGCTCCAGGAAGAAGCGGTAAGGATTGTCGGCGATCCCCGCTTCGCGGCAGTCGATCCAGGCCAGGTAGGTAGCCTCGGGGGCGGTGGTACGCAACCGGGGCATGTGCTCGCGCAGGTAGCCCAGGTAGAAATCACGATTGGCGCTGAGGTAGGCGCGCAGGGCCTCCAGCCAGGGTTCGCCTGCTTCAAAGGCAGCCAGGGCGGCAGCGTAGCCCATGGCGTTGACGTAGGGCACAATGCCTGCGCTGGCCCGCGCCAGCCGCGCGCGCAACTCGGCCCCGGGCACCACCATGAAGCCGCAGCCGAGACCGGGCAGGTTGAAGCTTTTGCTCGGGGACAACAGGGTAATGGTCCGCGCGGCGATCTCCGGGTCGAGGGTAGCTATCGGGGTGTGGCGCTTCGTTTCCAGCACCAGGTCGCAGTGGATCTCGTCGGAGCAGATCAGCGTGTCGTTGCGCAGGCAGGCCTCGGCCATGCCCCGCAGGGTGGCGGGATCGTACATCAGGCCGACGGGGTTGTGGGGGTTGGAGAGGAGGAACAGGCGCGTGCGTGGTTGGAGCGCGCTGGCGAAGGCCTCCAGGTCAAGCCGGTAGCTGAGGGTCGTTCCCTGCACCTCGCGGGTCAGTTCGAGCGTATCGCAAACGCGGTCGTGGAAGCCAGGGGCGCTCAGAAAGGGCGGGTAGGCCGGCGTCAGGGTCAGCACGTGGTCGCCCGGCGCGCCGACCGCCCGGCAGAGGAGGTTGATCGCCACGACCAGGCTGGGTACGTACACGATCTGTTCGGGCGTCACCCGCCAGCCGTACAGCCGTTCCAGGCGCTCGCAGATCAGCGGCGCCAGGCGGGGTGGGGGCATCGTATAGCCGAAGGTGCCCTGGTCGGCGCGCTCGCGCAACGCGCGGATGACCGGCTCGGGTGAACGAAAATCCATGTCGGCAACCCACATGGGCAGCACGTCTTCGGGATAGTATTCCCACTTGGCGCTGCCAGTGCCGCGGCGGGGGATAATGGTGTCGAAGTCGTAGTTCATGCGAAAACCTGAACCTAGGGGAAACCGGGTTTCCCTGAGCCCTTTCCCGCCACCAGGGTGTCAGGCAACCCCGGCAGGGTTGGAAGGTGGCGCAACCGGGTTTCCGAAGCCCCCCGGCGGGGCGGGCGTAGCCATTGCTGTATTGTATGCCCCTGGCGGGCCACGTCAAGGGCCAGGGCCGGGTGTGCTACAATCAGGTCAACGCCGCAGGGCCATTTCGCTTGCGTACAGAACGGGGGCAACCCATGAGCGCAACTACCGCATCCGACGATTTCGCGCTGAAGGGTCCGGTCACGATCTGGGATGGGCCAGTCTACTACCGTGAGGCGAACTCAGGGCCACGGCCACCCCTGCTGCTGCTCCACGGCTGGGGCGGCTCATCGCGCTACTGGCGCGCCACGCTGGCGACCCTGGGCGCCGATCGGCGCGTGCTGGCTCCCGATCTGCCTGGTTTCGGCGACTCGCCGCCGCTGCGCGGCCCCGCCAGCGCCGATCGCCTGGCTGAACTGGCCATTGCCTTCGCCGATACGATGGGACTGGAGCAGTTCGACCTCAATGGCCATTCGTTCTGCGCCAGTGTAGCCGTGTACGTTGCGGAACGCTACCCGCAGCGGGTGCGCCGGCTGGTGCTGACCTGTATGAGCACCTTTCGCAGCGAGTTCGAGCGGCGGGTGGTCGAACAGGTGCACAACGTGATGGCTCTGTGGATGGCCCTGCGACGGCCCTGGATGGCCAGACGCCGCTTCATCTACCGGGCGATTGCCTCGCGCTTCTTCTACCGCCTTCCCGCCGACGATACGATCATCCGCGAGAGCTTCGCCGATTTTCTGAAGATGGACCGTCGTACCGCGCTGGAAACAGCGGCCAATGCCGGTGACCCGCACATCAACCAGGCCCTTCAGGCGGTGCGCTGCCCCACGCTGGTCATCGGCGCGCGCCAGGACAAGATCATGCCTCCACCCGGCACCCCCGAAGTGGCCCGTCTGACGCCCGGCAGCCGCCTGGTCTGGATCGAACAGTGCGGCCACCTGCCAATGGTCGAGAAGCCTGAGGAGTACCATCGGCTGGTGCAGGAGTTTCTCGACACGTAACGCCTGATCCTGTTCGAAGGGGGCAAACGGTTTGTTCGGAGGGGCGTCACCCCTCCGAACTTTCCTGCTGCGGTGCGTCCGGCCAGCCGGTGAGGCAGACGGTTAGCGCCTGGTTAGCGGGACGGCGACCTCGAACAGTCTGTCTACCACGATGGCCGTCAGGTTAACGGTCACCGGAGGCACGCCCTGGGCCTGGAGTTCGATGGTGCTGGTGTACGTTCCCCGGTTGACACCGCAAGCGTTGAAGCTCACCCGCAAGGCGTCACGTTCGCTTTGAATTGAGGCAAACTGGCTGGCCGAACCGGTTGTTTGTGCCACGCGCCAATCAAGTGGTTGGCCGTCCTGAGAACTGATCCTGACAGTCGCCGTGCGCGATTGCTGGCAACTGACCATGGTCGTGATGTTGCGCGTCGAGGGTACGATGCCGGGCGCGAGCAGCAGACCGCTGCCGCGGACGTCGCGGCGGAACTGGGGCCAGGGGGCGCTGAACGCGGGTTGCTGGCCAGAGGGGCTGTTCAGCCGCCCGGCGAAGCCGGTCCAGGCGTAGAGATGACCACGCGAGGAGTTGTAGACATGTCCCCCGCCAATCACCAGGTCGAGCTGACCATCGCCGTTGATGTCGCCAATTGCCGGCGTTGACTTCAGAGTGAACCAGGCGAACATAGCCGGCAACGAGCCACACTGAGGGTTCTGGCAGGTCAGCGGCGCACCGGTCGCTCCGTTGAGCACATGCACCGACCAGAAGTTCGCAGCGATCACCTCGAGCGAGCCATTACCATCGAGGTCGGCGATCACGGCTGATTGCACGTCACCGCCAAAGGGATCGTTCGAGCCGGAGTTTGGGTCACGGGGAACGGTGGACCATTTCGGCTGGGGGTTGGTAGGGTCCCAGGCTACAATGCGGCTCTGCCCATCACCGCCGATCTCCCGCGCGCCGTTGACTGTCGCGACAATCTCGAGTTGCCCATCGTTGTCAATATCACCAACCGCAGGCGACGACTGAACGCAGGCGGGCGCGTTGAGTGTTTGCAGCACCGCGCCATCAGCGGGACGGACGATTTTGATCCAGCGGCCGCGCTTGTCAGCGCTCCCGATGGGGAAGAAGCAGCCTGAGCCTATAGCGATCTCGGGGCCGGGGTTATCGGGTAGCAGATCGGCGGCCAGCGGCGAGGAGTACAGCACCTGATCAAAGGGAACGCGCCAGACGAAGCCGGTCTGGAACGGGATGCGCCCGCCGGGCACCGCCGCAGTCTCGAAAGCGTAGAGAAACCCGCCATCGTGCGTCGGCGGAATGAGATTGGGGTTGGCGGTAACATCCGTGGCGGCGATCAGTTCGAGCGCCGGATCGGCGTCGATGTTCAGAAACAACGGCGTGGACCAGATCGCGTCCGCGGCGTGGTAGCACCAGCGCAACGACCCGTCAGCATTCAGCAGGTAGAGATTGCGATCCATACCACCGAAGGCGATCTCCAGCCGCCCGTCGCCATCGGCATCGGCCAGGGCCGGAACGGTGATCACACCGTATAGATCCTCAGGCCCTTCGATGCTGCAGGCATCAAACTCACGCTGGCTGAAGTTCCAGACAGGCTGGCCATCGGGGCCGCGGTACACAACGATACCGCCGTCGCAGGCACGCCGGATATTCTCCATGGAGCCGTAACCAATCACGACGTGGGGCACGCCGTTGCCGAAGAGATCCCCTACGGCCGCCTTGCCATTGATCAGGGACGAGGGGTGACAACCGGCGCCTGGAACAGCGCGCTCCCAGAGCAGTGTTCCATTGGCCCGATAGGCGTAGACCCGGCCATCCTCGCCGCCGACCACGACCTCGTTTCCATTGGCAGGGTTGCCGTCCAGGTCGGCGATCACCGGGGAGCCGCGACCAACTGGCCGGCCCGAGAGGAGGATGCCGTTGCGATCCGGCGAGTCATCCTGGTAGGGTGTCGAGCGCGTCCAGCCCGGCAGGGCCGGAAACGCATCGCGGATAGTAGCGTTTGCAGGTGGGGCGATCAGCGCGCAGCAGACGAGCAGGAGGACGAGGGGGATGGTTAATCGCATGAGGCTGACCTGTTTGAATGCTGAGAGAGAGGACCCTTCCCAAACCCTCCCCACTCGGAGGGGCGTGGGGAAACCCGGTTTCCCCGTAGAAGGGCGCAGCCCTCTCAGTGGAGCAGGCAGGGGATTAGGGAAACCCGGTTTTCCCATTTCCTTATTGGCTCAAGCATCCTACCATGTACTATCTTGCTCGCGCAAGCGGAACACCGTATAAAATCCGTCATCGTACACGCGCTCCAATGCAGGCATAGCTGCAACCGTCTGCTGCCAATCGGCCCAGATCGCCGTCAGGGCGGGCGTATGCACGATCAGGTACTCCGTCTCGAGGCGCTGTAGCGCTTGCAGGGCCTGTGGTGCAGGAAACTCGCGCAGGGCGCGCACCTGTTCGGCATACAGGGGTGGGTTGAAGGTGCCGTACCACATATTGCTCGGCTTGCGATAGAACAGTGAGTAGAACAGACTGCTCCCGCTGGGCAAAGGGTAATCAGGCGTGCCGATGGGCAGTTCGATCACGGCGCCCCGTCCCGGCTGTACGCTCAGCCAGCGATCGACCGCTCGCGGTTCAGCGGTGGTAAAGCGCGACACGGACGCCAGTTCGCCAATCAACAGCAGCGCGGCAACCAGGGTCGCCGCGCGGTAGAGCCGACGCCGCGAGGCCAGGCTGCTCAGGCCCAGGCCGGTCAGCAGAGCTGCGGCAAGCACGATGTAGAGCACCACCCGGTTCCAGATCCTGATCCCGTTCAGCACCGGCACGTACTCGTAGATGAACAGCGCCGGCAGGGGTAGCGCGACTCCTCCGGGGAGGCGCAGCTCGGGGCCGAGGGCGAGCACGAAGGTGGTGGCGCTGAGGACAACCAGGGTCAGCGTCAGGCGCTGGCGGCGCAGCATCCAGATGCTGACCAGCATCAGCAGGATGACCGTGTAGCCGAGAAATACGACGTGCTCCCCTCCGTCGCGGCGCTGGAACTGGCCCGCCCAGTTGCCCCAGAGGGGATGGTAGGGATTGGGGGCGAGGAAATCAGCCGGGCGGGCGGCGTGCACTTGCAGGTGCACGATGCTGTGGGTCATGTCTACCCCCTGGGCGCGCACTTCCAGGTACGGCTGGGCGAAGGGAGCGAGCAGGGCGAGAAAGACCGCTGCGCCGAGAACGAGCGGACGCCAGGTTGCCTGAACCAGCCCGGGCAACCGGCGCGGGCCGATCAGGATTACGGCATAGCCGACCATGAACAGGGCAAAGGTGGTGCCGTAGTAGAGCGAGGCCCAGGTTGCCAGGGCCAGGCCAGAGGCAGCCACGAAGGCGTCCCAGTTGCGCTGGCGGGTCAGCAGCCCGTGCAGGCCGTAGAGCGCCAGGGGCAGGTACTGGGTGGGCATGAGCGGGAGATGGCCCGCGCTCATCTGGAAGTAGCGGCGGAGCGCGAAGGCAAAGATGATGCCGGCGACCCAGGCGGCCAGAGGCCGCGCACCCAGGCGCCGGGCCAGCAGGCAGGTGAAGAAGCCTGAGAGCGCATAGGAGAGCAGATTCAGGCTATTGAAGCTCACCAGCGGCCCGAACATGCGGGTGATCGGCAGGCCCAGCAGCGTGTTGGCCGGCGTCATTTCGCTCAGGGCCAGTTCCAGGCCCTCAGGGTACATCAGGTCGGGCAGAAAGGTGGGGGACTGATGTCGATCCACCAGGTAGTTGCTGAAGATCTGCAGCTTCCACAGGTACTCGAAGGCGTCGCCCGGGTGGCCGGGGATATGGCTGCTGAACCGGGCCAGCAGGGGCAGGTGCATCAGCGCGGTCAACACCACGTAGCCAATCAGGGCGGGCCAGTGCGTCCGCCACCAGTCACGCCAGGGGAGCGGCGCGTCGCCGGGTTGGGGGCGCACGAATACCAGCGCCAGCCCGGCAAGCACGCCCAGACCGGCGCTCAGGAGTACTGCGGTGGTACGATAGCTGAACCGGGGATCGGTGTGACGCATGGCCAGTTGGATGGCCAGAAAGAGGAACACGACTATCAGGCCCGCCAGGAGCGGAATGCCGGCGCGCTGGAGCAGCAATGTCAGCAGCATCGCTCCAAAGGCAAGCACCAGTGCCTGCAAGGGCGCCAGCCATCGCGCTGGCGCCGTGCTCTCCCACGTCACTTCAAATACCGCCAGCCCGAGCCGACTGCGCCGGTCTGCCGGTCCAGCGCTGGTGGCAGGGGCAAAGGTTGGGCTGGCAAGGGTCAGGCGGTTGTTGCGCCAGCGCACCTGATTGGCCGCGACCAGCAGGCGATAGCGCCGGGGGGCGCCGGACTGGTCCGCCTGGACCAGCACGGTGTCGTTCAGGCGAATGCTTATCGGAACGGCTTCAGGCCGCTGGGGTCGCGGCGCACTCACAGTCACCGCCAGCAGATGTGGCCCTGAACCCTGCGCGTCAAGCGCAATCGTCCCCTGCCCGTCGGTCCAGCGAAAGCCACGGCCTTCGGCGCTGGTCTCAGCCGGAAAGAACCCGCTGAGGCGCAGCGAGGATATGCCCCCCAGCCTGAGGGTCTCACGGTTAGCCAGCGGCGATGCGCTGAGGTACCAGCCGCAGAAGGTCGCAACCATCAGTAGCACCGCCAGGGGCGCGATCAGCCAGTGGCGTCTGGAGATGGCGCCCGGTGGCGCGGTGGTCTGGTGCATTGCGGGGCGAGTTATCATCGCGTGGCATCCTGCTGAGGTGAACATATGGGGAAACCGGGTTTCCCCGCGCCCCTCCCTGCGGGGAGGCGCCCGGTTCCCTCCCCTAGCGGGGGAGGGCCAGGGAGGGGGCGGCTCTCCCAACGATACCCCATGGTCATCGCGGCGGTGTGCGCCCCGCGCATGGGCGTCTACCGTGAACATAGGGAACCCGGGTTTCCCCATGCCCCTGTCTGCTGGGGGGCCAGGCGCCCCCAACACCGGTTGGAGGAAGGGGAAACCGGGTTTCCCCACGCCCCTCCCCGAGGGGAAGGTGTGGGAGGGCGAAGCCCTTCCAAGAAAAAACCCGTCTTCATCTTGTCAAAGTATGGGGAACCCCGGGTTCCCCGCGCCCCTGCCCGGCGGGACGCCGGGCGTCCTTATCACGGGCTGGGGGATGCTTTGCTATCACCCCTGGAAAGGAGGCGCAGTTCAGGAACCTTCGCCCCGGTGATCGTTGAGCCGATCGCGTAACCGTTCCACTTCGGCGCGCAGCAGGCGCTGTTCGCGCAGGCTGGCGTCCAGCACAGGCAGCAGGGTCTCCAACAGGTCGCGGTTGAAACGCTCCTGGCTGGCAATGACGGGATCGAGGTACGGTTCCTTCAAATGGGCGGTGAGCTGGCGGCGCAACCAGGCGATGAGCGGGCCAGCGATGGGAACGCGCGAGCGCACCTGGTAATCCGGGCGCGTCACGTGGGCCACGTGGCGCAGCCTCTCCTGACGCACGGCGATGAATGCGGCGGGCCAGTCTCCCAGGGCCTGCTCAACAAGGGTGAGCAATTCGTCGGCGAAGCGCTGCCGGGTAAAGGCGAGGGCGCGGGTCACGCCGCGCTGAGCCAGGCGCGCGTACAACCCCCGGGGCCGGCTCAAACGTGCCAGGGCCTCCTCGATACGCGGCAGAAGCACGCTCCAGCTATACTCAGCGCGCACATAGGCCCGACCGCACGCGCCCAGGGTAGCGCGATGATCCGGGTCGGACAGCAGCGCATCCAGCGCGGCGCGAAAGGCTGGGTAGCCATCTGCCGCATAGCCACCGCCGCTGCGTTCGACGTGCTCCCGCGTAACCGGGCAGTCGGCGTGGACGATGGCCGGGCAGCCCTGGAGCCAGGCTTCCATCAGCACGATCGAGAAACTCTCGTTGAGCGAGAGCTGACAGAGGGCGGTGGCTGCCGCGTAGGCATCGTGGAGATCGCGGTCATCGAGGTGGCCGACGCTCACCACATCGGCACGTTCCGGCAGGGTCACGCTACCGGTTCCGGTAAGCACCAGGGTGAGGGGAGCGGAGCGTTCAGCCTTGTAGGCGGCGAACCACTCCAGCAGCAGGGGCACGTTTTTTGCCGGCTCGAGGCGCCCGCTGTAGAGAATAAACGGCCCGGTAAGGCCTGTTCGGGCACGAAAGCGCGCAGCATCGCCCACGGGTGGGTCATCGGCAAAGCCAAAGCCCAGGCAGGCCCGGTAGGGATTGGCGACCCCCAGGCCCTGCGAGGCCAGCGCGCTCTCGGCAGGGGTGTTGAAGAGCAAGGCATCGCTGCGCTCGAGCAATTCGCGAAAGATTGAGAGGTAGGCCACTGGCTCATCGTGCAGGCAAGGGACCAGCAGCCATGGAGCGGCGACGCTCAGCGCCGGCCAGTAACTGGTGCCGAAGAGGTACGGACCGGCGATGAAACAGACATACTCCCCGGCATGCTCTGCGATGTAGCGCTCCAGATCGGCGCTACGCAGGCTGTTGGCGATAAAGCGACGCTCCTCAGCATAGCGCAGGCGTTCGCCGCGATTAGCTCGCTGCAACAAGTGGTGGAAGACTGTCGCCTCGACGGGCGTGGTACGGAAGCGCCGCACCGTCACGCCATTGAGATGCTCGACGCCGGGGGCAAGGTGATCGCTCCAGTCGGCCATATCCACGGTGCAGGTGGTCAATACCTCCACCTGGTAGCCGCGAGCGGCCAGGTGTTCGGCCCAGCTACGCAGGCCTGTTTCGGCGCCTCCCAGCACCTGCGGGCCGTAGCGCGGGGTCACCACAGCAATCTTGCCCCGGCGCAGCGCCGCCAGGTCCGTCGGGCCGGCGGGAGCAAGCCGGTGCAGGGCCAGCGGGTCGTGGTGATCGTCGGGTGGGGGCAGATCATCGAGCAAGCGGCAGACCTGCGCGGCCAGGTGCGCCCACTCGCCGGGCGGAAAGAGCAACCCGGCGCCATTGAGGGTGTGCGGCAGGGCAGTGCTGTCGGCAGCGACCACCGGCCGCCCACGGGCCATCGCCTCGACCACAGGCATGCCAAAGCCCTCGTGGATACTCGCGGTGACGAAGACGGCGCAGGCGCGGTACAGGTTTTCAAGCGTTGCGTCGTCAACCTGGCCAGTGAAGCGCACCTGTTCGGCGACGCCCAGGGCGGCAGCGCGGGCGCGCACCTCGTCGGCGTAGGCGCGGTAGGCAGGAGCCTGGTCATCGCCAACAATCAGCAGCACGGTCGCGGGATGGCGCTCGAGGATTGCGGGCATTGCCTCCACGAGGTCACTCACGCGCTTGTTCCGGGCGATGCGGCCCACATAGAGTAATACGTGACGCCCGGCCAGGTCGAAGCGTTCGACCACGGCCGGGTCGGGCGCTCCGGCGTAGCCACTCGCCTCGATCACGGTGTAGGGCATCAGCACAACGCGGCTGGCGGCGATTTGCCCGGTGGCGATCAGCTCATCGCATGTGAAGCGGCTATGGCCGATAGCATAATCAGCGTAGCGCACCAGCGCCAGATTGTCGCGCCCGCGCACCAGGTCCTGGTAGCCGGGCCACGCCGACCCCCACAGTTCGGGCGGGGTGATGCCATGATAATCGAAGAGAACGACACCGCGGCGCACATCGCGGATGAGTTCGACCAGGTCGTAATAACTGGAGTAGTTCACGATCACCAGGTCGGCTTGGCGGAAGTGCAGGGCGGCAGCCGAGGCGCTCGCCGGATCGCGCAGATGTTCCGGGCCGACCATGGCCATGCTGCGGCGCAGATTGGCAGGGAGGCGGCTATCAACGAAGCCGGTGAGCACAAGCGTATGGTAACCGGCGGCGCGCAGGGTCTCGAGCTGGGCGACAATATGGCTGCCGACCGCGTCGTGAGCGATCACGTTGCCGTTGAGGATGGCCACGCGGGGCGCAGTCGGCGGGGCGAAGGCCACCTCCAGGCGCAGCGGCGCGATGCCGCGCTGGCTGAACCAGGCGACGCCTTCTTCGAGCAGCTCAACCTGCAATTCATAGCGCCCGGGTGAGGGTGGCGACTCCACGCGAATCTCGGCGCGCGCTGTCATCCCGGGCGGCACCGGGGCCGGAAGCAAGGCGCGTCCTCCATCGGCAACAACCGGCGCGCCGCGCTCGTTCAGCCAGCGGTAACCCAGGCGCACGGGGTGCGCACCGCCGGTCAGCCAGGGCGCGCGCCCGGTGTTGCGCAGGGTCACTTCGACGATCAGCGCCTCGCCTGCAAACAGCCCGGTGGGAAGCGGCGCATCAAGGTGGTACTCAGCGGCGAGCAGGGCGGGATCAACCGGAGTCGTCATAGGCTGTAGAGTTCGGTGGCGCAGGCCGTGGCGCGCCGGTAGAGCACGGAGGCCAGCTCGCGGCGCAGCGCGAGCAGCAGGTCGCGCAGCCGATCGGCGGTATCGGGGGGTAGGTCCGGCTCGAGCGCGCGGCGCGCGGCCATGATGCTGGGAAGCGCGGCCAGACTCTCGCTGTAGGCGTAGCGTAAAGCGCGACCCTCGGGATTGTGCCCATGCTCACCCAGGAATGCCCGCTCCGCGGCGGCGAACGGGCCTTCCAGGTCGGCGAGGGCATAACTTTTCAGCGCGAAGCGCAGCCGCCCGCGGTTGTAGTACGCGCTGCGCGTCAGCGGGTCGCGCAGCGAGAGCGACTCGGCGTGGATGAGGGTCGCGCGCGGTTCGTAGCGGAGCAGGTAGCCAGACCGGCGCAGGCGCCAGCAGAGGTCAATATCCTCGAAATAGGCCGGCCAGAAACCCTCGTCAAATAGCCCGACCTCAGCGAGGGCGGCCGCGCGCAACCCGATGGCTGCGGCGGTAAGGTACTCGACCTCGCACGGCGCGTCGTACTGGCCAGTATCGGGTTCGTGCCAGCCAATATGGCGCGCTACGGCCCGCGGCCAGTCGATCCGCACGCCGGCGTGCTGGATGGCGCCATCGGCATAGCGGATCTTGCACCCCACCGCGGCGATGCGCGGATCTTCGGCCAGCGGCGCGGTGATCGCCGCCAGCCAGCCAGGGTCAACCAGCGTATCCTGGTTGAGTAGCGCGATGTGCTCAGGTGGCGGATCAAGGCGCAGCAGGGCGTTGATCCCGACATTCATGCCCGCGGCGAAACCCAGGTTGCGGGGGTTGCGGATCAGGTCGAAGCCGGGAAAGCGGGCCGCCACCTGCGCGGGAGTGCCGTCGGACGAAGCGTTGTCAACCACCAGCACGCGCCAGGGCGGCGGGTCAAGCGCCGCTACGGCCTCCAGGCAGCGCAGCGCGGCCTCGCCGCCGTTCCACGTCAGCACCAGTACTGCGCTGCTCATCCCGCCTCCTCGCCCTGCGGCGCGAGAGGAGCGTCCCCGCGGAACAGCGCCCGCAACTGCATCTCAGCCTCTTCCAGGCCGGCCAGTTGCTCGGCAAAGTCGCGCACCTGCTGACTCAGCAAATGGCGATCGCGCACTGTCCGTTCGCTCAGTTCAGACAGGCCTTCCCGCAAATGATCGAGACGTAGGTTGAGGTGATCAAGGCGCTGCGTGGTGAGCGCCACCTGGTCTTTCAGGTGGGCAATGCTCTGCGCCAGGAAATTGCCGTTCTGCGCCAGGAAATTGCCGTATTCGGCGCTGGCATACAGCGCGCGGATCACCGCAGCGTTCTGCTCCTGTTGCCGGGCGAGCAGGGGATAGAGCATCGGCCAGACCACGCGCTCCATCAACCGGCGTCGCAACCCGGCAAAGTGCCCGGCGACCGGGCCGCTCAGGCCGTCGAGGCGCCAGGTCGCATCAAGCGCCTGCAAGGCGGCATTGCGGGTGGCCATGAGCAGGTTGCCCCGCTCCACCAGGGCGACATCGGTGGGGGGCGGGGCCGCTTCAGGCGGCGTGGTCATCGGCGCAGGTTTCCTCATTACAATGCGGTGGGGCAACGCGGCAATCCACTCCAGCAGCGGGCGAATCACCTCCGGCCAGGCAAAACGCGGAGCAAGCGCGCGGGCACGCGCGGCCATATCGGCCCGCAGGGCCGTGTCAGACAACAGCCTTCCCAGGGCTGCGGCTACGGCCTCCGGGTCCTCGGGGGCCACAACCAGGCCGCAGGCGTGCGCGCGCACCAGGGCGGCAGTAGCATCGCCGTCGCTCCACACCACCGGCAGGCCGGCCCAGAGGCAATCGAGGAAGCGCGAACGGATCGCGGCATACGCGGTTTCAAGATGCTGGCGGTGCAATGATACCACAACCGTGGCTTCGAGGAGGAAGTCGGCGCGCCGGGCGTAGGGGGTCCATTCCTCGTAGAAGAAGATGTGGCGATCGAGCAAGGCCAGTTCGGCGGCGAGCGCCCGCGCCTGCGCCAGCGACCGCGGAGTGGCCGTAACCCCCGGGTGCCGCCCGGCCATGAAGACCAGGCGCGCCAGGGGGTGCTGTTCCACCACGACGGGCATTGCGCGCACAAGGGTCAGGGGGTCCATCCAGTCCCACAGGCCGCCGCTCCAGAGGATGAGCGGGTCATCGGGACCGATGCCGGCCACCACGCTGCGCAGAGCCGGTGCGCCGCGTACAGGCGGCTCGGCGGGCAGGCCGAAGGGCAGCACGTCAATCAGGTTTCGCAAGAGCGGGTCGTCGTCGGTACAGGCCGGAGCGATTCGCCCGGTGGCCATCAGCGCGCCCAGGTACAGATCGCGCTGGCGCTCGGTGGCGCAGAGCAGCAGGTCGCCGGTGGCCAGTTGGCGCTGGAGCAGGGCCACGTCGCGCTGGTGCTGCGCCAGGCGTTCCGCCTCGGGCCGTTCACGCAGCAGTTCCAGGTTCTCCAGAGGCGTCGGGTCGTAGAGGTCGAGGATCAGCGGGACGGCGACATCGGCCAGTTCGGGGTGGGCCTCCAGCACGTAACCATTGGCCAGCACGATCTCAGCCCGGGCGGTGTGGGTGGCCAGCGACGGGGCCTCACCCCAGCGATAGACGCCGGTACTGACACCCGGCGAGGAGAGATCAACTGGCTGTGGCGCGATGAGGTGTACCTGGTGGTGTGGAGCCAGGGCGCGGGCCAGTTCCCAGTAGCGGATGCCCGGCCCGGCCATGCGCGCGCCCACAACATCGTGACTGATGATCAGCAGATGCATCGAGCGTTCACTCCCGCGCTATATCTGCCGACGACTGCGAGGTGATCGGGTGAGCGCCCGCAGCAGCCGGAGGACTCGCCCGTTTTCGATCTGCTCGATCAGACGCTCCAGGCGGGCGATGTGGGCGTTCTTGAGCGCCAGCTCGGCCTCGAGGCGGGCGGCATAGGCCCCCAGTTCGCGGGTGGCCTGGTCGCGTTGCTGGAGTTGATGGGCGGCATCGGTGGCCCGGGCATGGGCGGCAGCCAGGTGCTCGCGCTGCTCGAGAGCCAGTTGGCGCAGGTCGGCATTTTCGCGGCGCAGTTCCCACAGGTGGCGTTCGTAATCGCGGATCACCCGCGGGGGCGGGTCGGAGCGCCGGCGGAAGCGCGCCGCCCAGGGTGTAATAAAGGATGCGTCAAAGTCAAGGTCACGGAAGAAGCCCTGTCGGGCAAACAGCTCGGCCCAGTACTCGGGTGGATTGACATTGAAATGCGTCGCTTCTTTGTAGTCGAGCGGAGAGGATGAGAACAGCACATCGTCGCTGTGATGGCAGAGATTGACCACGGCGCGCTCGGCCTCGGGGCGGGGCAGATGCTCCAGCACCTCGATGCAGACGATCAGGTCGTAGCGGCGCTCGAATGGCTCGGCTACCGACGCGACGCGCACGTGCTCGCGCACCGCCTCGGGGGCATTGGCAATCGCGTAGGCCGAGATGTCCAGCCCTTCGGCCTCGACGCCGCGGAGGCGCAGTTGCTCGACGAGCAGCCCCATAGCGCATCCGGCATCGAGGACTGTGGCCGGGCCAATCTCGGCGACGATGCGCGCGGCAATGCCAGCAAAGAAGCTCATCCAGTGCTCGTCGCGCTGGTAGGGCGCGCCCAACCCGGTGGCGTAGTAGTGCGCGTCGAACAGGCGCCCGTGATCCGAAACGTTCACTGCGGTTACGTCCTTTGTCATACCATTTTATACCATTTTGGATTTTAGATTTTGGATTGTGGATTGCCACGCTGGGCAGCACAACGCATGAAATCGCTTCAGGCAATGCGGCATCATCAACGGTAATTGGTATTAGATTGCAGATGGTGGCGCAAGGCGTTCGGGTGGGCTCTGGCGCGACCCGGCCGGCGGAGTGTGCAAGAGAATAATGGTATCGGACTTCCATACAACTGCGCCGCACAACGCCAGAATGAAAATATTATTGTTCTTGGGAGGGCGCAGCCCTCCCAAACCCTCCCCGCGGGCGGGTTGTTTTCACCTCAGCTCAGCGAATGGCGCGCTTCAACCCTGGTTCCACCGCCACTCGCCGGGAATGGCGACCATGCCGTACCGATCGCGACTCGTGCCGTGGACCACGAAGGGATAGCGGCGATCGTGAAAGTCATACATGTGGGTCTGGGTCCGATCCACAACGGCGACACTGACCTGAAAGCGCCCCGTGTTCAGCGGTAGAGACGGCAGGTGGTAGTCAATTTGCCCCTCGCCTTCAATCGCTGGGATGGGCACCTCGTCGAAGCCGGTGTTGGGGCCGCTGAGCCAGGCGCCGTTTTCGTGGAAGATCCCTACGCCAAACACCGGATCGTTGATCCGTTCATGGGCCTGATAGTGCATCCGAATGGTCAATGCCTCACCGGTGTGAAAAACGACGCGCTCCTCCCCTGCGGCATCGAGAAGCTGGACGCGGACGATCTCCACTTCGCGGCTGCCGCGCCGGAAGGCCAGGTCCTCTGCTTCAGGGAGGTTGAGATCGGGATGTTCCGCCGCGAGGCGCTCTTGCTCCTTGCGGTTCACGTCGGCCAGGTAGGCATCGATGACCTTACCGGCGGGGCCATAGGCGCGGGCCTCGCCGTGGTCGAGCCATACGGCGACGTCGCACAGCGAGCGCACCACTTCGAGGGCGTGGGAGACGAAGATGATCGTTTTGCCGGCGCGGCGGAAGGTGTAGATGCGCTCCAGGCATTTGCGCTGGAAGGCCTCGTCGCCCACCGCCAGCACCTCGTCGGTGATCAGCACGTCGGGGTCAACCGCGGTTGCCACCGAGAAGGCCAGGCGGGTGTACATCCCCGACGAGTAGTGCTTGATGGGGGTCTCCAGAAAGTCGCCAATGTCGGCAAACTCGACGATCTCGGGCAGGCGACGCTCCATCTCGCGGCGGCTGAGGCCCATCAGCGAGCCATACAGGTATACGTTTTCCAGCCCGTTGAGTTCGGGATGGAAGCCGCTGCCGAGTTCGAGCAGCGCCGCGATCCGGCCCCGCGAGCGGATCGTGCCGCTGTTCGGCTCGAGAATGCGCATAATCAGCTTCAGCGCGGTGCTCTTGCCGGCGCCGTTGTGCCCCACCAGGCCGAAGCTCTGCCCCTGCTCGACCCGGAAACTGACGTTGCGCAATGCCCAGAAGGCATCGTCACCGGGCGGGCGCCGCTGAAACAGCCCGATGAACCACTCCTGCACCGTGCGGCGCTCGACGCGGTGGCGCACAAAATACTTGCTGACCTGCTCGAACTCGATCACGGGACTCACAGGGCCTCTCCGAAGTTGCGCGCCGCGCGCTGGAAGACCCACATGCCCAGCACCAGGAACAGGCCCGCGGTGATGCTCACCCGCAGCACGCTGTCGAGGGCCGGCAAGCCGGGCGTGGGGATCTGGCCCACGGGCACCGCGTTACCGTAGAGGATCTCGCGGTAGAACTCGATCAGCGAGGCCATGGGGTTCAGCCAGCGCACCAGGCGGGCGGCCAGCCCATCGCCGAAGACGCCGAGCGGGTAGATCACCGGCGTTAGAAAGAACCAGATGTTTACCAGAATGCCGACCAGGTGTACCACATCGCGAAAGAAGACCGCCACGGCGCCCAGGAACAGGGCCATACCCGCGAGCATAACCGTGTGAATGATCAGCAGTACCGGCAGGTAGGCGAAGGTCCAGGCGAAGTTGAGCCGGCCGATGGTCAGCGGTTGCACCGCGATCATCAGCAGCAGCATCATCGGCAGGGAGAGCAGGTAGTTGACCATGCTCGAAAACACCGCCGTGAGGGGCAGCACCTCGCGGGGAAAGTAGACCTTTTTGATCAGCGCGGCGTTGTCGAGCACACTGCGAGCGCCGCCCGTCACCGCTTCGGCCGTGAAGTTCCACGGCAACAGGGCGACGATCAGGAAAATTGGGAACATAGCGATGGCGCCGGGCAACAGCAGGCTGAAGACCAGGACGTAGACCAGCATCATGCCCAGGGGCGCCAGTTGGGTCCAGAGGTAGCCAAGGGCGCTGCCTTTGTAGCGCGCGCGCAGGTCGCGCAGCACCAGGTTGCGGATCAGTTCGCGATAGCCCAGGATCTCGCTGACGCGGGCGGCAATGCCGGCGCTGCGGTCCATGGCGACCCCGGTCACGCCGATGGCCAGGCCAACGAGGACCGCCAGGGCCAGGAGCTGGAGCACATAGCGCGGCTCGGGCGCCGTGGGCAGAGCGGCGGCGACGCGGTGGGCCGCGGAGGGCCGGTCGGGATCGAAACGCGCCGCGTAAGTTGCGAGAACATGGTCCAGAGTGGCCTGAATGGCGCGCAGACGGACAATTTCACGGTTGCGCTCGATCAGTTCAACGCGGGCGACGGGGTCGGCGCGGGCGCAGCTTTCGAGGGCCTGCTCGCGGGCGGCGGTGCCACTCGCGCCAGTTGTGCCGCACAGAGCGTCGAGGGTGGCATTGCGCGTGTTGATGGCGAATCGCCAGAGGTCGTAGCGCGCCTCCAGGGCGCGGGCCAGGTCGCTGAGTTCTTCGCGGGGCAGATCGGTGATCACCCGGGGGGTAGACACCGGCTCCAGGTCCCGCGACATCGGGAAGGCCCCGACGCGGAGGATATCGCGCAGGAGGACATCGAAGGTCGTTGGCGCGGGGCGGCCCTCCGGTTCCAGGGCCAGCCAGAGTTCCCAGCCAAGCATATTGCGCAGGATCTCCCGCCCGCCAGCGGCGCGCACATGCCGCGCCAGGGCCTCGGCCCCGGCATTGGCGAGGTCCTGCGCCTCGGCCGCGGAGGGGCCGATTCCGCGCACGTCAACCACCCCCGGCTCGCGGGGCGCAAAGACCACGCGGAAGTCCGGTCGCCCGAAGCGCACATCGGCTCGCGCCAGCCGATCCTGGCGCAGAGCCTCGGTCGCGTCGCCGATGGCAATATCGAGACCGCTGACCCCCGGGGCCACAGGCTCGTAGATCGCGCCGTAGCGTCGCAGATCGAAGCGCGTTTCAGCCCGGGCGACGTAGGTCACCGGTTGGGAGAGCACGCGCGGCGCAGCGACGGCCAGGGCGCCGGTGACGGCGAGCAGCAGCCACAGCCACTGGTAGAGTCTCAGGCCGAGCAGCGGCGCGCCGAGAAGCCCGAAACGCCCGCGCAGGCGCGCCAGCCGGCCGGCGTCCTGTTCAACCGTTCCGGCCATCACCGGCCTCGCGCTGTTCACACGAACTTATACCATTTTTGGTTTTAGATTTTGGATTGTGGATTGCCACACTGGGCAGCACAACGCCTAAAACCGCTTTAAGCAATGCGGCATCATCAACGGTAATTGGTATTATGGCGTCAGCCATAGCTGTACCTCTGCTGTCTGGCCGGCGGCCAGGTCGAACGTCGCCAACCCGGCCGCGGGCCACCACCCCTGCCCGCGGGGGTGCAGCCATTCCTGGCGGGCCAGTTCCTCGCCGTTCACCGCGATGCGCCGGGTGTTCGCGGGCAGGTGCAGGCTCAGACCGGCCAGATCGCTGGCGCCAGGGTTGGTGACGCGCACGATGAGCGGTTGCGCGGCGTCCGGCTCTGTGGCGACCAGTTCGACCTTCAGGGTGGCCAGCGCCGCCTGCCAGGCGGCGATCTCGCCCAGAGGCGCCACCCAGAGACGCTGATCGCGGGCCACACGCTGCACGACACGCTCCCACGCCCGCAGTTGTTCGGGCGACGTGACCTCTTCGGTGTGCGCCCAGAGATCGATCATGCCGCCGGCGACCACGGCGCGTTCAATCTGTCGCAGGGCCAGACTCACCCGCTCGGGGGTCAGGTAAAAATCAGGGCAGGCCAGAATGCGTCCCTCACGGCCCGGCAACCAGCGGCAGCGCGGCTCGAGCACCACACCGTCACTATCGGTCGGAAACAGATTGTACTGCATCTGGTTACTCAGACGGGTGACACTGCGGATCCCGCCCTGTTCGAGCACGTCCCAGCTCGCATCGCTCATACCGGCGCTGCCGCTCCAGGGGAAGGCGAGCGAAGTGGCCGGGGCCACGCCCCGTTCGGCGGCCACCTGGTTCCAGGCTTGCAGGTCGGCGGCCCAGGTGGCCGCATCGGCCAGGCCGCCGTAGAGGTGACTGAAGGTGTGGCTCTGGATCTCGTGGCCGGCGTCGCGCAAAGGCCGGATCAGATCGCCGAAGTACCAGGCTGGATGACTACGGTAGGTGCCGAAGGGGTCATCGGCGAACCAGGGCCTCTGCGTCCAGCGGTCGGTGATCCAGCCATTGGCGGGGCTGGCCCACGCAAACAGCGGGTCGCCCATAAAGCGACGGCGCTCGAGGTTGCCGAGGAGGAAGTTATAGCCGGTGGCGTAGTACGTGGCGCGCACCCCGTAGGGCTGGAAGAGTTGCAGGGTTGTGGTAATGCCCTCACGCATACGCAGACCGCGCGCCTCGGGGTCCTTATCGTAGTTTGGATCGCCGACGGAGCGCGAGTGGATCAGGCCGCCCATTGTGGTTTCCCAGTCGAAGGTGAAAGCCACAGCGGCCTGGCGGCCCAGGGGCCAGCGAGCCACGCGGGGCAGATCGGTTGCAAGGGTGGGCGGAGGCGCGGCCAGACCGGCAAGGGCGTTACCACCCCGGTGCGCGTGCATAGCGTCCAGGTAGATCCGGTCATCGGAAGCCGGCTCGATACGCACGGCCAGGCTGCGCGCCTCCGGTGGGGCGACGAAACTGCCCTGCAACCGCGACCAGTCGCGGGGCGGCGCCTCGGGCGTCCAGAGGGTCACCGGCTGCCAGAGGGTGGCGGCTTCGCCCACTGGAGTTCCGGAGGGATCATACCAGACAAAGACCAGACGGGCGCGGGTCGGGGAACGCTGCTCCGAATCGGTCAGGGCGAACCCGGTGAAGCAGTAGCGCGCGCCGGGCTGCACGGCGACCGATGGCGTTTTGACATAATTAGCGATACCGAGCAACTGGAGCGCCCGTCCGTCGCCGTCGAGGTCGAAGCCCTGCCCGTCCACCGCGGGGCCACGCAGTTCCACGCCCCCGGCGCGACGCTGCCAGCCGATGGGCATCCCGGTTGCTGCGGCGGGGGCCAGGGCGGCGTTGGGTAGCAACTCGGGAGCAACCAGGGGCACAAAGGCACATGCGGCAACGCGCTGTTGCGCGTAGAGCAGCGCGCCCAGGGCGCCAACCAGCAGACTGACCATCGTCGCGCCGAGGAGCAGTCGTCGTGAAACCATCGGATCGAACGCCATCGGTGCGCGGGGGCACGGACGGCGGTGTGCCGCTTAAGTAAACGCCCAATTGTAGCATGGATCGGCTTGCAGCCAGACGATACCCGGCTGACGGTGAGGTGAAGCAGGGCTGAGAGCGCAAGCGGTGCAGTGAGGAAGCAGCGCGTGAGGGCGCCCGGCCTGGAGGTGACCCGCGGCACACAGTGGACTACCGCAAGTAGCGGGTTGCCAGCACCAGGGTGGCGATGCCAATGACGATCAGCGGCGACATGCGGCGCAGCCACACCAGCACGGGATCGGACTGGACAAACAGCTCGGCTTCGGGGAAGTGACGCGCCAGGTGCAGCAATCCCAACGCAATGATCGCCAGGGTCAGCATCAGACTACCGGTGAGCAGCCAGGCGAAGCACAGCAGCATTGTGGTGCCGATGATCGCCCAGTAAGCCAGGGCGTTACCCTCCGGCGGCTTATTCGATTGCGGTTCATTTTTCATAGCATATCAGCCGTCTATGCGGCTGCGCCGCACAAGACCGGAATGAAAAGAGATTCTCCTGGGAGGGCTTCGCCCTCCCAGACCCTCCCCGCTGGCAGGTTGGTTCCTGGGAGGGGGTAGGGGCGCGGCGCCGCCGCGCCCCTACGCCCGAACCCTCCCGCGGGCGGGCTAGGTTCACCTCAGCCGTCTATGCGGCTGCGCCGCACAAGACCGGAATGAAAAGAGATTCTCCTGGGAGGGCGTAGTCCTCCCAAACCCTCCCCGCTGGCGGGTTGGTTCCTGGGAGGGGGTAGGGGCGCCGCGCCGCCGCGCCCCTACGCCCAAACCCTCCCGCGGGCGGGCTAGGTTCACCTCAGGAGCACAACCCTTCAGAAAACGAACGTGCAACCAGACGGGACGGTTGCGTACTGTACTCTTCTCCAGTATACCCCGATTAGTTACACGATGCACACGTTATGTCTAATATGAAAACATAGAGAAACCAGGCTTCTCCAATCCCCTGCCTGTGGGGGGGCAAGTCCTCGCTTGAGAGGAACGGCCACACCGGCTACCGCGCCCGTTCGAGGGCCAGGTGGGCCTCGTGGAGCAACAACTCGGTAGTTGCCCAGCCGACGCAGCCATCGGTGACGGAGACGCCGTAGCGCAGCTTCGACCGATCGGCGAGGAAGGGCTGTTTACCCTCCTCCAGGTTGCTTTCGACCATCATCCCGACGATCGGCGTCGGTCCCTGCACTACCTGCTCGATAACGTTGTACCAGACCGTCTCCTGGCGTCGGTGGTCGCCCCCCGCATTGGCGTGGCTGCAGTCGATCATCACGGCCGGATGGAGCGACGCCTCGCGCATAAGGCGGGCTGCCCGCACGACGTACTCAGGGTAGTAATTGGGGCCGTGGCGACCTCCGCGCAGGATAACAAAGCCATCGGGGTTGCCGGTGGTCTTCACCACTGCGCTGCGTCCACGGTCGTCAATGCCGAGGAAGCTGTGGGGCACAGCGGCCGAGACGCAGGCGTTGACAGCCGCCTCGATCCCGCCGTCGGTGCTATTCTTGAAGCCAACGGGCATGGAGATACCGCTGGCCAGCGCCCGGTGGGTCTGCGCCTCGCTGGTCCGAGCGCCGATGGTAGCCATGCTGATCTGGTCGTCCAGGTACTGCGGGCTGATTGGGTCGAGCATCTCGGTAGCCACGGGGAGGCCAAGCTCGTTGATCTCCATCAGCAGGCGGCGGGCAATCACCAGCCCGGATTGCATATCAAACGAGCCGTCCAGGTGCGGGTCATTGATCAGACCGCGCCAGCCGACGGTGGTGCGGGGCTTTTCGAGGTAGGCGCGCATAATGAGCACAAGCTGGCTGCTGAGAGCCTCCTGAAGGCCGCGCAGGCGGTGGGCGTACTCCAGGGCCGCCTCGGGATCGTGGATGGAGCACGGGCCGATGACCACCAGCAGCCGCCGGTCCTCGCCGCGCAGCACGCGCCGGATGGTCTCGCGGGCGGTGGTCACGGTTCGGGCTGCGGTCGAGCTGAGGGGCAACTGCTGTTTCAACTCCAGTGGCGATTGGAGCGGTGTCAGTTCGCGCACATGCAGGTTTTCAACCTGCTTTGACAGATCGGGATTGGTATCCATGCCTCTGCTGCCTCTTGAACACGGGGAAACCGGGCTTCCCCGCACCCCTGCCCGGGTTTAAGGGCGGACAGAACATACGGGCGTCGACGGGCGTTATGGCGTTGGGATGCGCTGGTTGGTCCTCACCCCCGGCCCCCTTCGACAGGCTCAGGCTTCGCCCTGAGGCTCAGCCCGAAGGGGCGGGCCTCTCCAGCTTCGCCGGAGAGTCTGCGCTGAGCCTGTCGAAGCGGGGAGACCAGAGCCGTGCGCGGGGGTGTTCCAATGCGGTACAGGCCACATTGGCTCGGATGTTCTGTCCGCCTCTGAACTTGCCCGGGGTGGTTCGAGAGGGCTGCGCCCTCCCAACCCCTCCCCGCTGACGCTGTTTCCTGGGAGGGCTGCGCCCTCCCAACCCCTCCCCACTGGTGGGCTATGTTAGTATAGCCGAGAATCCCGGGTCTCAATGCTCCTCTCCGGTCGGAGAGGGCGACTGGCCGGCGATCAGTCCGCGGGCGGCGGCATCGGCGGTCAGGGCGGCCGTGCTGGGCGCCAGCACCATCGGCACGTTGAGCCGCCGGGCCTCGGCGCTCAGGGCGTTCACCTCTTCGGCGCGGCGCTCGTGGCTCACATGGCGGATATAAATGGCCACGACCCGGCCAGGGTACGCGCGCGCGACCTCAAGGTAGATCTCGGGGTCGTGCTGGCCGCTGTCGCCGATCAGCACCAGCGGCAGATGCGGATAGGTTGCGGCGATGCGCCCGATAGCCTGCAGTTTGTGCCGGTAATGGCTCTGCCGGACCAGCCGCTGCCGGTCGAAGCCATAGTCGGTGAGGAACAGCGGTCCGGCGGGCAGGCCGTGGTAGGCCAGGAACTCTACCAGGAAGTCGTAGAGGTTCCAGGGGCTGCTCGATACGTAGAAGATAGGGTTCTGGCGCCGGCCATCCGGCCCGGCGACCAGCGCTCGGTAGAGGAGGGCCACGCCTTCAAATGGCCGGCGGGTGCGCGCGTTGTGCAGAAAGGTGAGGGCGAGCATTTTGAGCTTGTCGGTGGCGTAGGTCTGCAGCACTGTATCGTCAATGTCGCTCACGATGGCGCAACTGGCGCCCGGCAGAGGCACGAACACCTCGCCAGTGGCGCGCGCGCCCAGGTCGGGCAGCTCCAGGTCCACCAGTTGTACAGGCGCGTCGGTGAGGGGGCCGCTCGGGCGCAAGCTGAGGTGAAAATAGCCCTCCGCATCGGTGGAGGTTTCGACACTGACATCCTGGAAGGCGGCGCGCACGCGCACGTGCGGCAGTTCGCGCGAGCCGAAGCGCCGCCAGTTGGCGCGCAGGTTGGCCCAGCGCGAATCCGCATCGCCTGGAGGCAGGATGCCGCGATCTTCGAGCACGCGGCCGCTGAGGTGCAGCATCGTGGGCGTGCCCATCCCCCGGTAGGGAACGATCAGCGCGGGGCCGGCGCCGCGACCGGGGCGTCGTAGCCGCTCGATCAAGGTTTCCGCGTCCGTGGCGGCGCGGCTGAGGAACTGTCGCAGGCGCATATGCGTGGCCCGGTCTGATGTGAACATATGGGGAAACCGGGTTTCCCCATCCCCCTGCCTGTGGGGGGTGCCAGCCGCTCCCAACAGCGGTTGGGAAACGGGGAAACCGGGTTTCCCCATACCCCTACCTGTGGGGGCGGCAAGCCCTTCCAGGAGTTTGGCGGCGCAGCCGCGGGCGATCCCTGTCGCCCACCCTCGGGATCAGGGTCCGGTTGTGTCCCCGGAGGGGCGCTCCACGGGGTCCTCTGCCAGAAAGGCGCGCACGGCCTGCTCAAAGGCGCGTGGGCGCTCATCCATAGGGTTGTGCAGCGCGCCGGGAATCTCGACGAACCGCGCGTCGGGAATACTCTGAGCCAGCCGGCGCGAGTGCTCGCGGGGCACCAGCGCATCGAACTGCCCGCTGATCACCAGCGTGGGCACGTGGACCCGCGCCAGCCGGCGACCGGTGCGGGCGCGAAAGAGGGCCCGGTAGGTTCGGTACAGCGCGTCGGGATCGGAGCGGGCCATGTATGAGCCGCGTCGCAGCCAGGGCCGCACCCAGCCGCCGCGGTGGGTATGGGGCACCTGCGCGCCGAGGGGGCTGAAGATGCGCGCGCCGAGCAGAACCAGGCGGAACACCGCCCAGCCGGTGGCGGGGAGCAGGTACGTCCGGGCGAACTTCGGCATGCGGAGGGCATCTACCGCTGCGTCCACCAGGATCAGGCGCCGGACCAGTTCTGGCCGACGCAGCACCAGGGCGATGGCCACGGCGCCGCCCATCGAATGGCCGATCAGGGTGATCTCGCGTAGCTCCAGGCTGTCGCAGAATGCGCCGATCGCCTCGGCCAGGTCGCGGATGGTGTCGCGGTTGCGAATGGGCGAACCACCGTGGCCGGGCAGGTCAGGAGCGTAGCAACGATGATCCCGACCCAGGCCGCGCAGTGTGTTCCACCAGAGCTCTTTGAAGGCGCCCCAGCCGTGGAGCATGACCACAGCCGGCCCGCGCTCGCCTGCCTGCAGGTAGGCGATGTCGAGCGTGTCGTGATACCGCTGTGTGATGCTGGCCAAGGTTGTAGCTTGCACACTCGACAGATTCGTCGCCACAAATCTCGTTTCTTGTATTATACTTCACTATGTTGGCCCGCCAGGCGCGTGGCAAGTCTCTCGCTGCCCACCCCTCTGGCCGCCAGGGCGTTACCCCAAGAGAGAACCGGGGACACCGCCTGTCCAGCTCAGCTCCACACAGGGTTGTGTGGAGGTGTGGAGAGGTGTGGATCTGAGTGTCGCTAAAGATTTTGCACAGGTATTGCAAACCTCGAGCAATCCGTGTACACTATGGAGGCGCTGTGATCCTGCAGCCAGGGTTGCGTGGTCAAATGTGGAGCGGTATGCCACGCGCCAGGGGTATGGGCAGAGCCTCCGGCGTCTTGAAAGGTTTGTGTCCATGCCCCTTGACGTGATTTTCTGCCGCCAGTGTGCAAGAAGCCGACCCAACTTTCTGGCGACGGTCAAGCGCCTTGCCGCTACTTACCCCCATGATCTCCGTCTGGTAGAACTCGATTGCATGGCTGCCTGCGATGATGTGCCGGCAGCGATGATCGAGACCGAATACTTCCCCCGGGTCAATCCCCGCGACTTCGAGCAGGAAGTGTTGCAGCGGCTGCGGGCCATCCAGGCGGTGACCCGCGAGTAGGCCACCTGCGTCTCGCACCGTGACGGACCTGGCCCGGCGTAGCGGCCGTCGCGCGCGCAGCCGTCGCCGCTGCGCCCGGCTGGCAGGCGCGTTGCCGGTGCAGCCTCACCGTCGTGGGCGGCGATGAAGGCGCGAGCCAGGGGTACAAAGGCCGCGGCCCGGCGCACGTAGTCGCGGGCCGTGGGATTGGCCCGAATTGCCCGCGGGTCCACAATACCCTGATTGTGCCAGGCCGCCAGCGTGTACCAGGCGACTGGCGCGCCCTCCAGCACCGCCCGATAGATCCCCCGTTCCAGATTAGCCGCCAGGTAAGCTACGGCCAGCTCGTCGCGGCTGATCTCGGCATTGATGGCCGCCAGCAGGTCAGCCGGGCGCGCATAGGCTGTGGGGTCGATCCGGCTCCCCTCGACCCGTACCGGCACATGGATCGTCTGCCCGCCGGCCAGGGGCAATTGCTGCCTCAGGATCTCGAGGGCCACGGAGGGGCGCAGGTTCACCGGCCAGACGCTGAAGTTGCTGCCGGGCGCCCACTGGTTGGCCGTTTGTTGCAACTGCTGGTACAGCGGGGTGAAGAACCGCAGTGGTGGCACGTCGTCCTCCAGCCAGCCGAAGTTTTCGTTGTAGATAATGACGGTGATCACCACGGCGAAGCTCTCGTCGTCCATACCCGAGAGGGCGGGCCGGTTGTGCCGTCTGGCGGCAGCGACAATGAGAGGCCGCAGGCGCTCGAGGCGCCGGGCCAGATCGGGGCGCACGAACGGCTCAATGGTCGGGCCGGGCTGAACGCTCAGGGAGGCCTCTGCCCCGACGTTCTCCATGGCCGGCGCGGCGGGCGACCCCCACGCCCTGATGGGGGCGAGGCGGGGGCATCCCAGGGCGACAAGCAAGGCCAGGAGCAAGGCGAAGCGGAACAATCGTCGCATGCTTCCTCTGGATGGTTCACCGGTTCCTCCGGCGCCCCATCGCGCCCTGCGCGCGCGCAGCCCATCACGGCGCACGGCCCAAGTCTACCACGATACCGGATCGTATCTGCTGTGAACCTCGGCGAACCCGGGGTTCCCCACGCCCCTGCCCGTTCAGGGGCGGACAGAACGTATGGGCGCCGATGGGCGGTATGGCGTGGGGATGCGCTGGTTGGTCCTCACCCCCTCCCCCGCTCCAGCGAAGCTGGAGAGCCTGCGCTGAGCCTGTCGAAGCGGGGAGACCAGAGCCGCGCGCGGGGGCGTTCCAATGCGGTACAAGCCACGTTGCCCCGGATGTTCTGTCCGTCCTTAAACCCTTGCCGGGGGAGGAGCCGGACTCGCGCCCGTGGCGATTGTAGCCGATACAATGCGCTATTCAGCGACGCCCAAGCGCGAGCGTCAGGTAAAATGCTTGACACCCCTCGCCGTCGAATCGTATAATGCCGCTATGGATAGCGCCGCGTTTGAACAACTTGTCGTCGAGGCTCTCGACAGCCTGCCCGAAGAGTTCGCCGCCTACCTGGAGAACGTCGAGATCATCGTGGAGCGACGGCCCACTCGTGAGCACCGTCGCGTGCTGGGGTTGAAACCCTGGCAATCGGTCTATGGGATGTACCACGGCGTTCCGCTCACCGAGCGGACAGGTGACCTGCTCGCGTTGCCTGATACGATCGTGATCTTTCAGGAACCGCTCGAACGCGACTTCCGCACGGCCGAGGCGCTGCGCGCCCAGGTGCGGCGCACCGTACTCCATGAGATCGCCCACGTCTTCGGCATCAGCGATGATCGCCTGCGTGAGCTCGGGGCCTATTAAGTATGCGACGCCTGCCCGCCTTCGGCGCTCTCATTCTTGGCGCGCTGTACGTCAGCGCGCTGCTGGTTGCAGGCTTCCTGATCGCCGAGACGCTCCGCCTCGCCCGGCGCCTGCCCGAGGTGCAGGCCGCTGCCGCCGCCACAGCCCTGGTTACCCCTTCCAGCACGCCCGTTCCTCCACTGCGCATTGTCTTGCCGACCCCTGTGCCGCCGACACCGGTTCCCACCGTGGCGGATCCCCGGGCCAGTCCGGTCAGTTACCATCCCAAGAGCGGGCGCTACATCGCGGTCTGGTTGCCGCCACTCTTTGAGGGCGGGGCGCGTGAGTCGTTTTTTGCCAATGCCGACATTATTGACGATATCAGCCCCTTCTGGTACTCCACCGATGCCAGCGGTCGGATCTACGGCGCCCGCAACGATGACCTGGTGCGCATCGCCCACGAGCACAATGTGCGCATCATTCCCTCGATCCACAACGTGACCGCAACCCCCACCGCTGTCGTGGCGGTGCTGCGCAACCCGCAACTCCGCGCGCGTCATGTGCAGAATATCCTCGATGAGGTGCTTGCCCGCGGCTACGACGGGATTGACATTGACTACGAGGGTCTCGATCCGTCGCTGCGTGGCGACTTCTCGGCTTTCATTGCCGAACTGGCCGCGGCGCTGCACCGCCATGACCGCCTGCTTACCGTGGCGGTGCATGCCAAAGACAGCGACTGGGGCGGCCTGGGCGGCTTTCAGGATTGGGCCGAACTGGGGAAGCATGTTGATCAACTGCGGATCATGACCTACGATTACCACTGGCGCGGGAGTGGCCCTGGCCCGGTGGCCCCGGCGTACTGGATCGAGTCGGTGGCCGAATACGCCCGCTCGGTGGTTGAACCCTCCAGGGTGCTGATCGGGGTCCACTTCTACGGCTACGACTGGCCGCCCGGTGGTCCGGCCACTGCCCGTCCCTGGAAGGCTCTGGAAGAGATTATCGCCACCCAGGGCGTGACCGTGAACTTCCGCGAACGCGATGCCCGCGGTCGTGTTGGAGAGAGCACCTTTTCCTACCGCTCGCCGCAGGGCTGGCGCGAGGTCTGGTTCATGACCGAGGTTGGTCTGGCGGATAAGATCAAGACGGTGCAGACCCAGGATCTTGCCGGTATCGCCATCTGGCAGCTTGGCTACGAGCAACCGGAGTACTGGCGCGCCATTCGCGCCAGCCTGGTTGAAGATGCCACCCATGTGCAACGGGCTATCAATCCGTTGCTGCCGGATCACTAGCAGGCGCTTAACGAAGGCGCTATGCGCCCAACGCCAGCATGAACATACGTGTTCCTGGGAGGGCGAAGCCCTCCCAAACCCTCCCCTCAGGGAGGGGGATGAGGAAACCCGGTTTCCCCATTTCCCAACCGCTGGTGGGAGCGGCTGGCACCCCCCACAGGCAGGGGTGCGGTTCGACAGGCTCACCGCAGGTGGGGAAACCCGGTTTCCCCATATTTTCACCTCAGTGGCCTATGACCAGCGGCACCGAGACGGCAGTCAAAGCGAATATCGGCGAGGCCCGGAGCCTGTACCAACGGGGCGTGGCGGCTGCCCGCAGCGGCCAGAAGCGTATCGCCGCCGGTTTGTTGACCCGGTCATTGCAGCTCGACCCGAGTTGTGAACTGGCCTGGCTCTGGCTCAGCGGGGTGCTCGACGATCCCCACCAGCAGGCCTTCTGCCTGGAAGCGGTGCTCAAGCTCAACCCGGATAATCAGCACGCCCGGCGGGGCTTACGCCTGCTCCAGGAGCGCAAGGGCTATACTGGCGCAGCGCGTCCGGCGCCCGGCCTGGCCGAGGTGACCGCTTCCTCTGCGCCGGCGCCTGCCCGGCGTCGCGGGGCCGACCCCGCCTGGTGGATCGGCTGGCGCCATTCCCTGCGCGAGACGCGCCGGGCGCGGCTGTTGCTCTGGACCTTCCCGATCGCGCTGCTGCTCGTCGCCCTGGTGCTACACCAGAGCTTCGCCCTGGCCACCGAACGGGCCTGGAACCATCCGCCGGTCGCGGAGGAGGGCGCAGCCTTCAGCCTGGCGCTGCCCACCACGCCCGTTCCGGCTACCCCAACCATCGCCCCCATCCTCGAAGCCGAACCGCTCGCCGTCGTCGAGGGGCTGACGGTGAGCTACCTGGCGGCCTTTGAGGCGGTGCGCGCCGATCTTCGGGCGGCTACCGCCGCATACCGCGAGGCCACCAGCCGCCCGGGCGGGGCCTCGGTGGGGCACGTAGCCGCTACCCAGCGCCTGCGCGCCGCAGTCGAGGCGGCGATGGCGGCGATGGGCCAGCTTCGCCCGCCCGGCACGCTCCAGCAGGCCCACGACGATTACCGCCAGGGTCTGGAGCTGGAGCTGGCCGGTCTTGATGCGCTGCTCGAGTTCTACAGCGGCTACGATGTTGCCAACGCCAACCGCGCTGCCCAGCGCTTCCAGGAAGCCCGCGCCTACATCGAGCGCGCCCAGGCTGTTCTCGCCGGTCAGGCCCGCCAGCTCGCCGAAATGAGCCAGGTCTCGTCACAGACGCCGCGTTAACCCGGGGCGCGCGGGGCGCGTGGGTTGCGCCGGGGCGCGTGGGGGCGGTCCGCACCCCGGGGTGGTGGATGATGCGCCGGGGCGCGCGGCGTGCGTGGGGTTGCCGTAGAGACGGCCCGCCGGGCCGTCTCTACCCCGCCCCCGGGGCGGCGGCATCGCCGCGGGGCGGCGTGGGATGCCACGGGGTGGCCCGTGCGTGCGCGGGGCGCGCGACATCGCCGCGGGGCGCCGCGGGGCGCGCGGGGGCGGGATGTGCCGCGGGGCGGCGCGGGGGCGCGGCGCGGGGCGCGGGGGGCCGGTCCGCACCCCGGGGCGGTGGATGATGCGTGGGGGCGCGCGGCGGGTGAGGCCGAAGCATTCGCGTGCGCGGCCAGCGTTCCCACAGCGGCGATGGGGGCGAATGCTTCGGCCCTACGGTTGGCGTCGCAATAATCTCGTGGCGCCGACGGGGCGCGTGCGCTGAATTGCCCCCTGCGCTCGTTCATGCTCACACAGCGCATCCGCTCCACCATCAGGGCTTGCGATGAGCAGCGACCAGCCCCGCGCGCCACAGCACGACATCGACGCCGCCGGCGACGTTGACACGGTGCAGGCCGTGAGCATCGGCGGCGGCCATGTCCGCAATGTCGTCGGCAAGGTCACCAATGTCTACCGCGACCCGGTGGCCCTCAGCGTGGCCGTGCTCGCGCTCGACTTCGAGCGCATCGAGGGCCTGCGCGTCCTCGACGCCTCGCGCTATGGCCTGCATGGCTGGCTCGTCGGCAGCTTCGCCGCCTGCGGATCTACCGGCGGATTTGCGCCCAAATTGGCAATCACACCGGCCCTTGCCATGCGACACCCGAGTCTGCTATACTTGTCCTGGCGCATGGTTCTGTGATCAACAATCACCCCCGATCAGCAACTCAAAAATCACAAATCCACCCATGTCCACCATCGCACTCGAGCTCGCCATCACCCGCTCCGGGGATACCTACGCCGCCACGCTTACCGTCCGGCTGCCCGGGGCCGATGCCTGCCTGGCTGCCGAGGTGCCGGTGACGATCGATGTCGAGGCGCTGCGCGCCCTGGAGCTTACCCCCGAGGCCTATGGCGCCGCCCTCAGCGCGATGGTCTTCCCCCAGCCCCTGCGCGAGGCCTGGGCGCGCGCCCGCGGCGCCGGTGAGGGCCAGCAGCGCCCCCTGCGCCTGGGCCTTGCCCTCGCTGCCGGTGACGACGCGCTGCACGCCCTGCTCTGGGAGACGCTGCTCGATCCGCTCAGCGGCCTGCCCCTGGCCCGCGGCGAGGCCGTGCGCCTCGCGCGCCTCCTGCCCAGCGCCAGCCTCGCCGACCTCACGCCCCCGCCCCGCCCGGCCCTGCGCGCCGTGGTTGCCGCCAGCGCCGCCGCGCCGCCCGGCGCGCCGCCGGTGGATCGCGCCGGACTCACCGCTGCAGCCCTGGACGGTCTTGCCGATATCCCCGCAGCGCTGCTCGATGGACGCGAGGGCCGCCCGGCGGCCACCCTGGCCAATCTGACCGCGGCGCTGCGCGATGGCGCGCCCCTGCTGGTGCTGATCTGCCACGGGGCGCTGGTGGCGGGCGAGCCCTACCTGTGGCTCGACCAGGCCGGGGAGGGGCCGTACCGCCCGGTCAGCGGCGCCGCCTTCGTGGAGGCCCTCGCCCAGCTCGGGCGTATGCCCCTGCTCGTGGTGCTGGCGGCCTGCCAGGGCGGGGGCGATAGCTACGCCGCCCTGCGCGCCGTGGGCCCCCGGCTGGCGCAGGCGGGCGTGGGGGCCGTGCTGGCCATGCGCGCGCGGATCCCCCAGGCCAGCGTGGCCGCCCTGCTGCCGCCGCTCTTCGCCGAGCTGCGGCGCGATGGAGAGATTGACCGCGCCCTGGCGGCCGCCCGCGCCGCGCTCGACGCCGGGCACCCCTGGTGGCTGCCCGTGCTCTGGCTGCGCGCGCGCGACGGGCGCCTCTGGCGCGAGGAGGCGCCGGCCCCGCCGCCCGCGCCGGGGGGCATCCACATCGGCGGCAGCGTCGGCACCCTCCAGCAGGTCAACGTCTCTGGCGGGTCGGTGGGCAGTATCGTCGGCCAGCAGGTCATCTACGGCGCCCTGCCGCCTCCGCCGGCGCCCGACCCCGGCGCGCTCGCCGCCGCCGAGGCGCTCCTCGCCCGGATGCCCGTGGATGGCGAGCCGATCCCTGCCCCCGGCCAACTCGCCCCCTGCTCCTACCTGCACCAGCTCACCCCCAACCCGCTCTTCGTCGGGCGCGACGCCGAGCTGCGCGCCATTGCTGCGGCCCTGCGCCCCCGGCCCGGCGCCGTCGCCGTCACCACCGGCATCGGCGGGGTGGGCAAGACCCAGCTCGCCATCGAGTTCGCCCATCGCTACGGCCCCTACTTCGCCGGCGGCGTCTTCTGGCTCAGCATGGGCGAGGCCGCCGGCGTCGCCACGGCTGTCGCCCGCTGCGGCTCACACGGCCTGGTCGACTGGCGGCCCGACTTCGGGCATCTGCGGCCCGACGAGCAGGTCGCCCTGGTCTGTTCCGCCTGGCAGTCGCCCCTGCCCCGCCTGCTGATCTTCGACAACTGCGAGGATGAGGCCCTCCTCCAGCAGTGGCGCCCGTCTACCGGCGGCTGCCGCGTGCTCGTTACCAGCCGGCGTGCAGAGTGGAGCGCGACCTCCGGGGTGGCGCGGCGGAGCATCGACACCCTTGCACGCGAGGCCAGCGTGCGGTTGCTCCAGGGCTATCGCGCCGAGCTGGATGCGCATGAGGCATCGGCGGTAGCTGCCGCCCTGGGCGACCTCCCACTGGCACTGCATCTCGCCGGCAGCTTCCTGCGCCGCTACCGGCAGATCCCGGTTGCTGACTACCTGGATCATCTGGGGAAAGCGCTGATCAGCCATCCCTCATTGCAGGGGCGTGGCGCGGAGCGGTCACCAACCAATCACGAACTCGATGTGGCCCGCACCTTCGCCCTCAGTTACGACCAACTCCAGCCTGCCGATCCGGTTGACGCCACCGCGCGGGCGCTCTTCGCCCGCGCAGCCTGTCTGGCGCCCGGCGAGCCGATCCCGCGCGACCTGCTGCTGGCGACGCTGGAGCTTCCCGAGGGCGATCTCGACGCCACGCTGCGCGCCGAGGATGGCCTGGCCCGACTGGTCGATCTGGGGCTCATCGAGCAGGAGCATGATGGGGCGCTACGCCTGCATCGGCTGATCGCAGCCTATGCGGCGCATGTGAGCGATGGCACGGAGGCGCGCGAGGCGGTAGAGCGGGCGGTTATCGGGCTGGTGCAACAAACGATCCAGGGGAGTACCGCGCGGTATCTCAACCTTCGCCCGCTCGATGCGCACCTGCGCTATGTGGCACAGCAGGCGATGGACCACAATGCTGCGCAGACGGCAGCGCTCTGCTTACACGTTGGTGAGTATCTTCGCTGGACCGACGATTATCAAGAGGCCATCCGCTTCCTCGAACGAGCCCTGACGCTCTACCGCCAGGTGGGTGACCGCCTGGGCGAGGCCAATGTGCTCAAGGCGCGCGGCGATGTGCAGCAGTTCCGCGATGACCGCGACGCCGCCCTCCAGTCCTACGAGGCCGCGCTCGCCCTC
>Ga0116210_1000338_pt1 | contig 48074 bp, 44 predicted proteins | sample TshhotsprinmetaG_FD_94483 | JGI IMG/M metagenome (GOLD analysis project Ga0116210, IMG submission 94483) | Hot spring microbial communities from South Africa to study Microbial Dark Matter (Phase II) - Tshipise hot spring metaG | ecosystem: Environmental > Aquatic > Thermal springs > Hot... | reverse complement strand
TACTCGGCGGTTCGCCTGAGCATGAACACCGGATCGATCGCCGTCAGATCCTTGATCGGCTGGCTGCGCGCGAGATTTCGGTTGAAGATGCGCTCCGCTTGCTGAAAGGGGCCGGCGATGAACAGCGTAAATGAAGAACGCCACCGCATTTTGCAGATGGTTGAGCGCGGGCAACTCTCAGCGGCTGAAGCCGCCCGTCTGCTCGATGCCCTGAATGCCGATCCGCGTCCGATCGAACGCAGTCAGGCGCGATTGGTCAGGGTGCGGGTGACCGATCTGGCCTCGCAACGCCTGAAGGTTTCGGTCGCCATCCCGGTCAGCTTGATCAACGTTGGTCTTCGTCTCGGCGCTCGCCTTGCGCCTCAGCTCAGTGGTAGCGCCCTCGAAGAACTGATTCGTAGCGTCGAGCGTGGCACAACCGGTCTGCTGCTCGAATGGCAGGATCTGGAAGAGGGTGAACGAGTCGATATTGTCGTCGAATAACTTAGAGCGGATGCATCCCGCATCGCAAGGAGTATCGCTATGAAACAGCGGATTCCGGTTGATGTACCGGTAGTGGTGAACATTCGATCTGTTGAGGGTGATCTGACCATTCGCGGTTGGTCTGAACCGGCGCTCGAATGGCAGTGTGATGAGCAGGTAACAGTATCTACTGGTGAGTCTGGTCTGGTAATCGATACCAGCGCTGGCGATCTGCAATTGATTCTGCCAGAGTCAGCCACCGTTCACATCGGGCGTTGTGCCGGTGATGCGCGACTGATGTCGGTGCGCCAGGTGATGATCGATCACGTTCACGGTGATCTGACGCTACGCCAGATTGCTGATGAGGTCGTGATTGGTCACGTCGATGGCGATCTGGCAGTTGCTACTGTTGCGGAATTGACCGTGACCGGCGATATTCACGGTCAGGTTGATTTGTCGGATGTGCCGGTTGCCCGCCTGAATGCAGTTAACGACGATGTGAAGGCCCGCAATGCATTAAGTCTAACCCTGTCAAGCGTTGATGGCGATCTGGTCGTCTATGGCTTGAGCGAACAACTGGAAGTTGCTGAGGTGAATGGCGATGTTACCCTGACCGCCAGTGACACAGCTTCGTTGCGGCTTAATCGGATCAATGGCGATCTAGACCTCAATGGGCAGGTTCGTCTGCTGCAGTGTCTGACCCTGAATGGCGATCTCGCTGCTGCTGATGCTCACATCGCTCAGATTGCAGTTGATTTGATCGGTGGTGATGTCGAGCTGGGTACGCTGGCCGGTGGACGCATTGGCATTGCCGGTGGTGACATTGAGCTGAATGCCGTCACCGGTGATCTATCCATCGATAATGTCGGTGGCGATTGTTCGATCAAGCAGATTGGCGGCCATGTAACCATTAATGCTATCGGGGGTGACCTGGCGTTGCGAGCCGACCTTGCGCCGTCCAGTGTTATGCAGGCGAGAGTTGGTGGCGATGCGCTGATCTATCTCCCTGAAACGCCTGATCTGGTGATAACCGCTATTGTGGGAGGCGAGATGAGCGGTGTCGGCCTGCGTAAGACCCCTCCCGGTCAAGAGGTAGAGTTACGCTACGGGAATGGCGCAGCCGCTCTACGTCTTACCGTTGGCGGCGATCTCACTCTGAAGGGAGTGACGCAGCCGGGTTCATTCAGCAGTATCGGCGTGCAGCTTGGGCAGGAATTGAGTGAACTGGGGCGCGAACTGGGGCGTGAGCTGAGCGAACTGGGGCGCGAGCTGGCTGCCGAACTTCGCAGCGCATTGGGTGGCAAAGATCCCGCCGCTGCCGATCGCGCGCGTGAGGCCGCCGAGCGGTTTGCCGAGCAGGCTCGCCGCTTGAAAAAAGATGTAGCGCCTGAACGGGTGCGGCTACGTGTCAATCAGCGTGAATGGCGGCTTGATCCTGAGCGGATTGAGCGGATCAAAGAGCAGGCCCGTCAGGCAGCGGCGGCTGGGCTGAGCGGCGCTCTCGAGGCGGTTGAACGCGCTCTTAGTCGCATCCAGCCGCCACCGCCACCGCCACCCCGGGCCGCCGATGCGCCACCGCCACCGCCACCGCCACCGCCGCCACCGCCGCCACCCTGGACCGCCGATGCGCCACCGCCACCGCCGCCACCCCGGGCCGCCGATGCGCCGTGGCCGGCTACCGGTCAGACCATTCAACTGCGTCCTGCGCCGCTGAGCGAAGCCGAACGCGAGCAACAGCGGGCCTCGATCTTGCAAATGGTGGCCGATGGACGTATCTCCGCCGCTGAAGGTGAGATGTTGCTGGCTGCATTCGACGATGAAGCATAGCGGTGCGTCAATCGTCAGGTAGAGACGTTGCATTGCAACGTCTCTACCCCTTCCTCGCAGGAAAGGGTTGTGGCGCATATGGTATCGAGAGACGCTGATCCACAGAACGCTCCGCAGCGCGCATTGTTTCCGCTATCGCGGGAAATTGCTTCCGATACTGGCGCACCTTCGCAGTGAACCCGGACAGTGAATATCCCTTCGCAACGCGCATGCCCCCTTCCCCTCAGTCGTATAATGAGCATAGCAGTGCTCTTTTGCAACTATGAAGGACGGGCGACATGCAAGACTTTTTCGAATTCAGTCTTGGCGCGCGAGTTTTGTACCAGGTCGGATTGGCGAGCGAATTGGGTCAGGTTATCAGCAATGCCTTACCTCAGCGTCGCGCTCTGCTGGTTGCCGATAAAGGCGTCATCAGCGCCGGTTTGCTCGAACCGATCAAAGCCGGAATCAGTCCGGTCGAAATTGTCGGTCTGTTCGACGACGTGCCGGCCAATTCATCGGTAGCTAAAGTTACCGAGGGCGCCGCGCTGGCGCGTGCTGTCGACGCCAACCTGATCATTGCGGTTGGTGGCGGCAGCCCAATTGATACCGCCAAAGGCATTCGCATTCTGCTCACCTTAGGCGGTTCCATCCCCGATTACGAGGGTTACAACGTGATTGAAACTCCCCTGACGCCACTGGTCGCCATTCCCACCACTGCCGGTACCGGGAGCGAAGTCACCCCGATTGCAGTCATCCTCGATGAGGCCGATCAGCGCAAGATCAGTATTGTTAGTCGCTACATCACCCCCGATCTGGCCATTCTCGATCCACTGATGACCCGCACCTTACCGCCGCGTCTGACCGCTGCGACCGGGATGGATGCCTTGTCGCATGCCATCGAGACCTACGTATCAACTGAAAACAACCCCTTCAGCGATAGTCTGGCGCTGGCTGCCATTGATATGATCGCAACTCATCTGCGTGATGCGGTGCATAATGGTGAAGATCTTGTCGCCCGTAGTCAGTTGTTAATTGCGGCTACGATGGCCGGTATTGCCTGTGGCAACAGCCTGTTTGGGGTTGTCCATGCCCTCTCACACGCGGTAGGCGGGAAGTTTCCGGTACATCACGGCACTGCTAACGCGATCTTTTTGCCGCCTTGTATGCGTTTCAACAGTGAAGTAGTGCCCGAACGCTATGTGCGCATTGCGCGCGCAATGGGGGTGAATGTTGGCGGACGCAACAATGCTGAGGTGATCGCAGACGGCATTGCGGCGGTGCATACGCTGACAGCCGATTGTGGTCTGCCGACGCGCCTGCGCGATGTCGGCGTGCCGCGTGAAGCGCTGCCTGAGCTGGCTGAACTGGCTGCGGTTGAACCGGCAATCTTCAATAATCCGCGTTCGGCGACTCCAGAAGAGTTGCTGGCAATGCTCGAAGAGGTTTGGTGAGGCGTTCCCGATCGTCGAGAGTGCGGCACTGCCGCGCTCTCGACGTATGCTGATTGAGCATTCTGCTCACTACGACCACGTGCGCTGATCAACAAACGGTTTCGCGTCAGGCGGGATTTCGGCGACGGTCTCAACCTTGCAATGCAACTTGATCGCTTCGTGCAATGCTTGCGCCACGCTGGCGCGCAAAGTGGCCGGGTCGGTATCCGTGGCTGGCACAATCCGGCAGATCAGTTCGTCACGATGATTTTCGCGCGCCACAATAGCCTGGTACGCCTGTACTCCCTCGACGCGACGAATTGCTTCGGCTACGTGGCGCGGATGCACAAACAGACCGCGGACTTTAACGCTCTCGCCGCTGCGACCCAACCATCCCACCAGTCTTGGGGTAGGAATGACGGTAGGGGTATTGTCGGTCATAAGCGCCGACAGATCGCCGACTGCAAAGCGAATAAGAATGTAGTCGCGCCGGAAGAGCGTGACCACCACTTCACCGGTTTGGCCAGGGGACACCGGCTCGCCAGTGTTGAGATCACAAATCTGCACCAATGCATCTTCGGGAAGATGCCAGCCCCGCCGTTCCGGACCGTTATAGCCGAGATTGCCGGTCTCGGCAGTGCCGTAGCCGTCGTAGACCAGAATCCCATACTCTTCTTCAAACAACGCGCGCAGTGAAGGCGGCAGTGGTTCGGCAGCCACAAACGCCTTATTCAGCGGCCACGACCGCGGATCGTACCCCTGTTCAATTGCCTTTTCCAGCAGTGCCTTCAGATAGCTCGGCAGCCCGGCATAGGCGGTTACTCCAAGGTGCGCCATGACCTCGATCTGCTGAGCCTGATTGCCGATTCCGGCGGGAATCACCGCGCAACCAACGGCGCGCGCGCCCTCTTCAAACATCACGCCGGCGGGGGTAAGATGGTAGCCAAAACAGTTGATCACCAGATCATCAGGTCCAAACCCGGCAGCGCGAAAGGCTGGCGCCCACCGCCACGGATCCGGCTCGTCGGATTCGGGGTCGTAAATCGGGCCGGGTGATTGAAAGATACGGCGCAGGCGGCTCAACGGCACGGTCAACATCCCGCCGAGCTGCGGCCCCTGCCGTTGCAACTCAACCAGCTCCTCTTTGCGCAAGATCGGCAGTCGGCTAAGATCAGCAGTGGTTTGAATTGCTGCCGGTGTCAGGCCGGCAGCATCCATCCGGCGACGGAACGCTGGCGAGTGCTCGTAGCCATAGGCGACAATCTCGCGTACTCGCTGGTCAAAACCGGCGTAGAATGCCTGAATATCCATAATCACCCCACCTCTGGCCAGACGCAAGCATGAAATGAGTTGCGTATGCTTCTTCCCGCGCCAGATCAGTTCGATGCCTATGATAGCCACCGTTTGCGGCGCTTGTAGTGCTTCACTTCGCGGTAACTCTTGCGGCTACCTATTTCGTTCAGGCCAAGGTAAAACTCACGCACATCGGCATTATCTTTCAGGTCATCTGGCGAACCTTCCAGCACGATGCGCCCGTTTTCCATAATGTAGGCGTAGTGCGCCGCCTCAAGCGCCAGACGGGCATTCTGCTCAACCAGCAGAATGGTGGTACCCTGCTCGCGGTTGATACGGCGGATAATCTCGAAGATTTCGGCTACCAGCAGCGGGGCTAAGCCAAGCGATGGTTCATCAAGCATGATCAGTTTGGGATGCGCCATCAGCGCCCGCCCAATCGCCAGCATCTGTTGTTCACCGCCGCTAAGAAATCCGGCTACCTGATTGCGCCGTTCTTTCAAACGGGGAAAGTAGTCGTAGACCAGCGTCAGATCGCCGGCAAAATGGCGACCGGATTGCGTATACGCCCCGGCGCGCAGGTTTTCTTCTACCGTCAAGTGTTCAAAGACGCGCCGCCCTTCCATCACCTGAAAGATGCCCATTCGCACAATCTCAGCAGCGTCTTTTTTATGGATCGGCTGACCCTGAAAAAGAATTTCACCGTCGGTCACCTCGCCATTTTCCGGTTTGAGCAGGCCGGAAATCGCTTTGAGCGTGGTGCTTTTGCCGGCGCCGTTCGACCCAAGCAGGGCAACGATGCGACCCGCCGGAACTTCAAGCGATAGACCTTTCAGTACCAGCACGACATCGTTGTAGATAACTTCGATATTGTTGAGTGTTAACATAGGCGGTTTGGATGCGCATCGGTCTAATGCGCAGGCGTATGGCCATTATGAGTGCCCTGGACAAACAAGCGGCAAGGAAGGAGAGGCGGGTAGGTCTTGCCCACCCGCCCCTGGCCTTGCTCCTTACCGCGCGCTGATAAAGTCGGTAATCGGTACCCACCTGCCATTTTCAACCCGGAACAGCTTGAGCGCCTTCAACCCGGCATGATCGGTGGCGCTAAACTGCACCGGTGGCGTAACCCCTTTGGTGTCGATTGGTCCCATCGTTTCGAGCGCGGCTTTAATGTTCTCTCCGGTCAAAGGTTTGCCATCGGCCACCACCTTCTCAATTCCGGCCACCAGGATCGACATTGCCGTCCAACCCTGCACGAAGGTACTATCGGCGCCGCCGTAGTCAATATTCTTCTGGCGGGCATAGTCGAGCGCGATCTTGCCACCCTCCGACTCGTGGTTAAACGGCACCGTGCCTACCACGCCTTCGGCATCAGCGCCGGCCTGATTGATCAGAATCTCGTTGGCGCACCAGTTCAGGCAGACGAACTGCACATCGTAGCCAAGGCTCTTGGCATTCTTGATCGCCAGTGCCGCCGGGCTTGAAACATTTTGCAGGAAGATATAGTTCGCGCCGTAGTCACGGAGCTGGGTCAATTGCGGGGTGAGATCGGTCGCGCCACGGGGCGAAGGCACTTCCAGCGGTGTTTCGATACCTTGCGAAGTGGCAAAGGCAGTGCCATCGGCCAGCGGCGAGCGGCCAAAGGGGCTGTCGTTGATCAGGTAGCCAAACTTGGGCAGGCCACTATTGCCTTTAGCCTTCCAGTCATCAATTGCCCACTTCATTGCGATGATTAACTGATCTGAATAGGTTGGGGCAACGAGGAAGTTGTACGGTGTCTCAGCCGGGTTGGCCAGAGTGGCTGAATACGAGGCTGAAATGAAGGGAATCTTGTCCTCGGTAATCTTTGGTCGCAAGGCCTCAGTATCGCCAGTACCCCAACCTGAGAAGACCAGCACCTTATCCTGGGTGACAAATCGTGTGTACAGCTCTTCGGCTCGTGGCACCTGATAGGCGTAGTCTTCGCTGATCAATTGCAGGCGTCGCCCATTAATCCCGCCCTGTTCATTCTTCCACTCAATAAAGGCAGTCTGTCCGCGGGAATAAGGCGTGCCTACATCAGCCGTTGCGCCGGTCAAATCGAAAATCGCTCCTACTTTGATCGGCTCACTGCTCGCGCCGCCGCCGGCGCCACCGCCGGCGCCACCACCGCACGCAGCCAGCAAGGTGGCGAACAGTGCCAGCGCGATCAACCAACCGAACGTCCGTCTCCTCTTGCGCATGCCATTCCTCCTTACTCGACACTTCAATAACTGAACGGCCATAGCCGGAAGTAATCTTTGACATTGCGCCACATCTTGACAATGCCTTCTGGCTCGAAAATGAGGAAGAGGATGATTGCGAGACCGAATGCGCCCTGCTGGAGGAAGGGCAGGTAAGAGTTAATGTTGGGCACCACATCGCTAAGGGTGCGGGCTAGATTCGAGAGGAATGCCGGTAACAGGATCATGAAGGCAGCGCCGTAGATTGAACCGGAGACACTACCCAGGCCGCCAATAATGATCATTGCCAGATAGAGGATACTGGTTTCGATGGTAAACCGTTCCCACGAAATCACGCCCCGGTAATGCGCAGTGAGGGCGCCGGCTAACCCGGCAAAAAACGATGACGTGGCGAAAGCCAGCAACTTGTAGCGGAACAGATCAACGCCAATCACCTGAGCGGCAATGTCTTGATCGCGGATGGCAACAAATGCCCGTCCGGTGCGGGTTCGAAACAGATTGCTGACAAAGATCACGGTGACGATCAGGAAAGCAAGACAGACCCAATAGAAGGCGAAGTCGTTGTTACCCAGCCACTCTAACGGCAAACCGAAGAGGTTATTGCTCGCCCGCGGGAGCGAGAGCGATTCGCCGATGCCAAGCAATTTACCGTGCGTAAGCAGCCAGATGATAATCTCTTGCGAGGCAAGCGTGGCAATCGCCAGATACAATCCCTTTAAGCGAAGCGATGGCAGGCCGAAGAAAGCGCCAACTGCGGCGGTGAAGAAACTGGCGACAGGAATGGTAATCCACATCGGTGTGCCGAGATAAACGGCCATCATCCCGGCAGTGTAGGCGCCAACGGCCAGGAAGCCGCCATGACCGACGCTGATCTGACCGGTATAGCCCACCAGAATGTTGAGCCCAATCGCGCCGATCGCGGCGATAGCGATAGTATTGGCCAGATTGAGCCAGTAACGGTCGGCAAACCAGGGAAAGATCAACGCCAGCGCCAGCGCCAGCGCAATCCGAATCCGCTGCGGCCAATACGGACGCAAACTCACATCGCTGGCGTAAGTGGTATGAAATGTTCCGCTCTGCATCTCAGTGACCGTCCTGCTAGCAGCGAGCGAAACTCGCTGCGCTCTGGGGTTATACCCGCTCGATAATGCGTTGTCCGAAAAGGCCGTATGGCCGCACCAGCAGGATGAACAGGAGAATGATAAACGGCATGACCTCGCCCATACCCCATTCTGGCGGCAGATACCCACCGGCGAACGATTGCAGCAGACCGATGATCAAGCCACCGATAATCGCGCCGGGAATGCTATCGAGACCACCCAGGATCACTACCGGGAAGACGAGCAGGCCAACCCGCCCAATGGTGCCCGACACACCACCGAAGATGCTCATGAGCAGAATGCCACCAACCGTGGCGGTAATCGCTGCAATTGCCCATGCTACGGCCCACACCTTCTTCACACTGATGCCCATACTGAGCGCCGCTTGTTGATCGTCGGCCACTGCGCGCATGGCAATGCCTTCGCGGCTGTAACGGAAGAAGAGCGTGAGGATTCCAAACAGAGCAATGGCCAGTCCAAAGGCCCATAGCCGATCAACCCCGACATTAGCGCCCAGGATCGTGACAGTATCGGTTGGCAGGAACTGCGGCGCCGGACGCGGCGTGACCCCCCAGATGGCGCCGGTAATAGCGCGGAGTAGCGATGAGAGACCGATGGTGACCATAATGACCGAGATGGTCGGTTCGCCAATCATCGGACGCAAAACCAATTGCTCGATCAGCACACCAATCACTGCTGACAGGATGACCGCGAACACCACGCCGGCAGGCCACCAGATCCCAAACTGCTCGACCATGGCGTAGGTCAGGTAGGCGCCGATGAGCAAGAGTTCGCCCTGAGCAAAATTGATCACATCACTGCTCTTGTAAATCAAGACGAAGCCAAGAGCCACCAGCGCAAGGATTGCGCCATTGGCAATCCCGCTGAGCGCCAGTTGCACAAATCGATCCATGCGCGTCTCCGTTGTTGTTGAAGCTATCGCCGTTGCACCTGTCACCCACTGGTTACCGACACAACGACATTACTTGCCGACAATCCGTCTCAGCAATGAGTGCGCTACCATCATGGGCAATTTCGCTGCTTCCACTATCAGCTATACGTTCAAAATCGACGCTAGCGAGCGACTGCGCGCGCTGCGACTACCGGCACAGAGGTTGACGGTTCGTCCAGCTCCTCGATCCGCAAGCGCGTCTTGATCAATGCCGTGCGCCCATCTTGATAGGTAATCGTCGTCTCAATCTCAAATTCACGCTGATCACCATAGAGCGCATCGACAATCTCTTGATAGCGTTGCGCCACCAGGCGACGGCGCACCTTGCGCGTGCGGGTCAGTTCGCCATCATCGGCATCAAGCTCTTTGTGGAGCAGAAGGAAACGCTTGATTCGCGCTGCCGGTGGCAGATCGGCGTTTGCCCGCTCGACATCCTTGCGAATCAGCGCATAGACCTGAGGTTTTTGGGCCAGATCGGTGTAGGTCGTGTAAGAGATCTGTGACTGTTCGGCCCATTTGCCAACATTGGCGAAATCGATATTTATCATGGCGGTGACGAATGGCCAGTCGCCACCGAAGACCACTGCTTCTTTGATGTACGGGCTAAACTTGAGCTTGTTCTCGATGAATTGGGGCGAGAATTTTGTGCCGTCGTGCAGAGTCATCACATCTTTCGCCCGATCGATCACAATCAGGTGACCATCTTCATCGAAATAGCCGGCATCGCCACTGTGGAGCCAGCCATCTTCAAGCGCCTCTGCCGTTGCTTCCGGATTCTTGTAGTAGCCGATGAACACCGAAGGGCTTTTTACCAGAATCTCGCCGTTTTCGGCAATCCGAATCTGGGTATTGGGGAGCGGAGTGCCGACAGTCTGAAACTTAATGTGCCCATCCCGGTGGATCACGCTCAGGCCGGCGCTTTCGGTCTGGCCGTACACCTGTTTGAGGTTCACACCGATTGCGTGGTAGAAGCGGAAGACATCGGGGCCAAGGGCAGCGCCGCCGGTGTAGGCCCGTTTGAGAAAACGCAGCCCGAGATGGTCTTTCAGCATCTCAAAGACGAGCAGACGAGCCAGGCCGTAACGCAGGCGCAGACCCAGGCCTGGTTGCCGCCCACTGAAACGAGTATCTGCCATTTCGTAACCCTGCTTCATGGCCCACTCAAAGATGGCCCGTTTCAGTGGCGTCGAATCTTGCACTTTTACCTGCACCTGGGACAGCATATTTTCCCAGATCCGCGGCGGCGAAAACATCACTCGCGGCCCGATCTCGCGGATATTCTCCTGCACCGTGCTGGCCGATTCGGGGAAATTGATGGTAAAGCCGCACTGCATACCGGCGGCAACCGTTACCATCTGTTCGCCGACCCAGGCCAGGGGCAAAAAGCTCACAAATTCATCATCCGGTGAAAGGGGGTCAACCGAGAGCAAACCGGCGCCCTGACTGATCAGATTGCGATGGGTCAGCATAGCCAGTTTGGGTTTGCCGGTCGTGCCTGAAGTGGTGGAGAGAATGGCGACATCATCAGGCTTGCCGGCGGCTAGCTCGGCCTCGAACAGTCCGGGATGATCGCGATCATAGGCGCGACCCAGTTCTTCAATCGCAGGGAAGTAGGCCAGATACGGTTGATTGTAATTACGCATCCCTTTCGGCTCGTAGTAGATGACTTTCAACACCCCTGAGAGCCGAGGCCAGATCTCAATAATCTTATCAACCTGCTCCTGATCTTCCACTACGATAACCCGTGCTTCAGCCGCCGAGACGATGTAATAGACCTCTTCGGCAACCGAATCCTGGTAAACGCCGATGGACATTGCGCCGATACTCTGGGCGGCAAATTCGGCGTAAAGCCATTCAGGACGGTTATCGCCGATGATAGCAATCACATCGCCGCGCCGGACGCCCAGCGCGCGCAGCCCCATGGCAAAGGCGCGGACATGATCGGCAAACTGCCGCCATGTCACGGTCTGCCAAATCCCAAAATCCTTTTCGCGCAGCGCCACTTTATTGCCAAAGCGTTCCGCGTTCTGAAACAGCAGGCGCGGTAGGGTCGTTTCAGGTATCTGGATCATCGTGTCACCCAACCCTTGACCGGTGAGAATGAGAGAACTGTAGCCTACACTGGTAGTGCATGTTCGCGACCGAGGTACGCATCAATCACCTTTGGATCGCTTCGCACCTCAGCCGGTGTGCCATACGCGATCAATTGGCCAAATTCGAGCACAGCCACCCGATCGCTAATATCCATCACTACTCCCATATCGTGCTCGATCAACACGATAGTCGTGCCGTACTCTTCGTTGATGTCGAGGATAAAGCGGGCCATATCCTCTTTTTCTTCGGTGTTCATGCCGGCCATCGGTTCGTCGAGCAACAACAGACGGGGATTCATTGCCAACGCCCGCCCCAATTCCACCCGTTTTTGCAGGCCATACGAAAGCGCGCCGACCATCTTTTTGCGGATTGATTGAATCTCGAGCAGGTCGATAACCTGTTCGACAAATGCACGGTGTTCAACCTCTTCGCGTTGGGCCTGACCCCAGTAGAACCCGCCACTGAAGATACCGCTCCGCATGTGAATGTGGCGGCCCAGCATGAGGTTATCAACGACCGTCATATGGCGGAAGAGTTCGATATTCTGGAAAGAGCGGGCAATCCCAAGGCGCGCGATCTGGTGCGGTGGTAGCCCGATGATATTGCGTCCTTCAAAGCGGATTTGCCCTTGTTGCGGGCGATAGAGGCCACTGATACAGTTAAGCAGGCTGGTTTTGCCGGCGCCATTGGGACCGATGATAGCCTGGATCGAGCCGGGGTAGATATTGAAGGTTACTGAAAGGAGTGCGCGCACACCACCGAAGCTCAGACCGATATGATCGATCTCCATTTGTGGCGCAGGCAACATTGCCGGTTCACGATGCGTCATGCGATCCTCATCGATAATGCACGAGCCAACTACGCACCGTTCATAAGTCGATCAAGCGTGTAATTCGGTGGCAAGCTACTCGAACATTCGCTTTGCTCGACAAATGACGTATCACTCAATATGGGGAATAGCTGATTTCTATTATAGCGAAGATGAGATGATTGCGCAAATTGCTGATCGGGCGAGCGTGGAATGCGCGCGCTGTTGTTTTGTGGCGTTCACTTGCGCACTCTGCTGGGAACTGGTAGCGAGGGGAGTGCGTTTAAGAAGGTGAAGAGGCCGGATTGCGATTGAGGCAACGGCTACGAACCCAAGGAGGAACGTATAACCGCATGAGGCCATCAATCCGCGCAGGCGGTGAGCGCGATGGGAACATGGTGATCCTGCTTACCGGCGCACAGCGTACAGAAAAGCTCCGGCCAGCGCCAGCCAGAACCAGTGCCAGAGACCGAACGGTTGCTGAAAAGCAACGACAATTGAAATGACGACGCAGACCAGGCCAAGCACTGCCAGCAATGCGCGTCGATATACCGGTGGCATCTATGCACCCTCGCGCACCACGAAAAAAGCCAGCCCGAGCAATGCTCCCGCCAGCAGGAGCAGTAACGAAAAGGCCAGATTGCCGGTGGCGCTAATCAAAAAGATGGTTATCGCAATCACAATAATGGCCATCATGACGCAACCGCGACGCACGCGACGCACACTGGCTGCCAGATCGGGGTCTTCAGGTGTTGGAGTCATCGTGATCTTCCGCTTCTGAATGCTTCTCGCCTCATCTTACCATATAACTTCGTCGCCTCAGGTCGTAATGTTTCTGAAATCTGAGATTAGTACTAAAGTACTGTGTTATTCGGTATCGATATGTTATACTACATAATACAGGGAAAGCGACGGTTTTCCTGCGATGGCGCATTGGGAAAGGAGCTGCCTATGTTCGACCGCGAGACGTGGCGACAACGGGTAGCAGAGCGATTTCTTAGCTTTGCGCGTAACCCGCGGCAAGAGATTCAGATTGCCGGCGTGAACACAGTGCTCGGATTCCTTGCCCTGCGCGCGCTTGAGCCATTTCTGGCGGCATTCCATGAAGAGCCGGTTGCCGCAGTATTAACACTAGCCGAGATCTCACGTGGCCCTGGCGCCAATCATATTGTGCGTCGAGCCAGTCACTGGCGTTATCAGTTAGCGCAATTAATCGAGCGCGAATTGCGTTCGCGCCCTGAATTGCGCTTAACCATCGAAGAGATTTTGCTAGCGCTGAACGTGATCCACCTGGCGCGCCAGCGCCTGAATAGTTCGCGTGACGAATGGCTGCGCCTGACCCTTATCGCCGAGCTTGACTCCTTTGAACCCGGTGATTTCGAACAGCTACGCCGACAGTTGCACGATCCAGGCTGGCAGAGTCGTTATGACGCTATCAGGCGTTTGCGGGTACGCGAAGGGAATTTTACTGCCGCCGATCTGGTGCTGCTGCACGATGGGTTGAGTGATAGCGCCTCACACGTGCGCGCAGCCGCTGCCCGCACGTTGGGTATGCTCAACGGCACGCCGCCACAGCCGCTGGTCAAGACGCTCATCCGTCTTGCTATCCACGATTGTGACCTGGAAACCCGCTTCGCTGCCGCGCGCACGCTTGGTCTGTTGCGCGACCGAATCGCTTCGCCGCAATTGATCGATCATCTGATTGAAAGCCTTTCCGATCCTGACAGCTTTGTGCGTTCAGCCGCTGCGCTGGTGGTGAGCCAACTCGGAGAGATGGCCGGCACCGCTCCGATGATTGAGCGCCTCCTGGTGATGCTCCAGGATACCGATGCCTATGCCCGTGAGTCGGCTGCGCGCGCGCTCGGTCGCCTTGGTGTTGCCGCTGCCACGACCACTGTCCTCAATGCTCTGGCTCAGGCTGTCGATGATACCGATCCGAACGTTCATGAGGCGGCGGTTGATGCGATCACCCGCTTGCGTAAATTGCGGGCAACTTTGCCGCTTAGCCAGAGCCGTCACCCGACCGAGCCTCTGGCGGTGTAGAGGCGCGCATGCGGCAGCAGATCAGCGTATTTGCCGATTGGAATGCCATTTCTACCCTTTTAGCTTTCAGTGATGAGCTAGAGGCTGCCTGGTCTTTGCCGCGCGATTATGCCTATGCGTTGCGACTGGTGATCGAAGAGGTGGCAACTAATATTGTCAAGTATGGCTACGATGAGCATAATCGCGATCAGATTGAGTTGATCTGTTCCTACACACAAGGTGTGCTAACTGTAACGATACGCGATCGCGGTCAGCCCTTCGATCCAACCCAGGCGCCATCGCCCGATCTCCACGTCGCTGCCGATCAGCGTCTCATCGGTGGCCTTGGTCTCTACTTTATTCGCGAATATACCGACTCGCTGAGTTATCGGCACGACCCGATCAGCGGTTGGAATGAGTTGACGGTGACCAAGACGGTGCCAATGCTTGAGCGTCTGCGCGCATTGCCACTTTTTCAGGATGTGCCGGAAGCGGTCATGCTTGAACTCGCGCCCCGGCTCGCTGAATGCCGGCTGGCTGCCGGTGAAGTGTTGTTTCATCAGGGTGAGACCGGCTCCGAATGTTTCGTCATCTTGAGCGGCGCGCTTGAGGTGATCACGTTTGTCAATGGGGTCGAGTTGCAGTTAGAGGTCTTTCAAGCCGGTCAGATTATCGGCGAGATGAGCCTGATTGACCATAGTCCCCGTTCGGCAACGGTGCGCGCCATCGAGCCGAGTCGACTGGTAGCCCTGAATGAAGCGGTTTTCGCTACCCTGATCGGTTCCAGTCCGGCGCTAGCTATGACAATGCTGCGCGCGATTGTCGGTCGCGTGCGGAATACCAACCAGCGAATGATCCGTGATCTTGAGCGCAAGAATGCCGAACTGCTGGCTGCTTACCAGCAATTGCAGGCTGCTCAAGCTGAGCTGATTCGCCTCAATCGGCTCGAAGAGGAATTGGCGGTGGCTCGTCGCATTCAGGAGTCATTTTTGCCCCGCGTTTTACCCCAACCGCCCGGCTGGCGGATTGCCGCCTTTAGCCGGGGCGCGCAGGCTGTGGGTGGCGACTTTTTCGATACGATTGCCTTGCCGGATGGTCAAATCGGGTTGGTGGTCGCCGATGCATGCGGGAAAGGTGTCACTGCGGCGCTCTTTGTCGCGCTCAGTCGATCGCTCTTGCGCGCTGCTTCACAGGCTGCCGGCAGCCTGCAATATAGCGGTGATCGGCGTACTGCCATCTTGTCGCATGCGGTAAGTCTGACGAATGACTATATTTGTCGTGAGCACAGCGATGCCAACATGTTTGTGACCCTCTTCTACGGTCTGCTCGACCCGACCACCGGCGCTATCGCGTATGTCAATGCCGGCCATAATCCACCGTTGCGGATCGGGAGTGCGGGTAACGTCATCGAAGAGTTGAGCGAAGGCGCGCTGCCACTCGGGGTAGTTGCCGGACAATCATATGAGGTGCGCGCAATTTACCTTGCTCCTGGCGAGAAGCTGGTTGCCTTCAGCGATGGGATCACCGAGGCGGTGAACCCGGCGGGTGAGTTGTTTGGGGATGATCGGCTGTGTCTCACCCTGCAAGCGCATGCGTCGCGCGCGGCTGCCGATCTGGTCACTACGGTTGTTGCTGCGGTTGAGACATTTGCTGCCGGCGCGCCGCAAGCTGACGATATGACGCTGCTGATTGTTGAGCGGTTACTGGCATCGGGATAAAGAAAATTGCTGCGCGCGGCGCGCATATCGGTGAGCGTGCTATAATGACCTCATCCTGATCCGATTGCGTGGTGAAGAAATCGCCCGCTAGAAAGGGAGATTTCGGCGTGAAGACCGAGCAAGTAGATGATGTGTTGATTATTGAGCTTCCGGCACGGCTGGATGCTGCTGGCGTTCAGGCCGTCGAACAGGATCTGGCGACAGTAGCTCAGAATCACGGCGGCAAGGTGTTGGTCGATATGACTGAAGTGAACTTTGTCGCCAGTCTGGCGTTGCGCATGCTGCTCAGCACACTGCGCACTGTGCAACCCCTGGGAGGAGATTTGCGATTGTGCGGTTTGCAACCACAAATTGCCGAGATATTCCGCAAGAGTCGCTTTGACACCCTCTTTAAGATCTATCCCAATCGCGAAACAGCGCTGGCAGCGTATCACGATCGGTGATAGCCTCGACTTACCGTCACATAAGGATGACAATCGCGTCGTCCTTATGTGGTTCGCTCATGCGCCAGCATAAACGCGGTTGCAATGGCTGATACTGCCAGTAATACCAGCGCCGGCGCTGCCGCCTGCGTAAACATCGCTTCACTGGTGGCGCTCCAAATCCGGGTGGCAAGGGTGGGAAACCCGGTTGGGCTAAGGAGCAGGGTTGTTGGCAATTCCTTGATTGAGGTTAGAAAGACCAGGGCTGCTGCCGAGAGCAGGCCTGGTGTCATCAGTGGCAGGGTGATGCCGGCAAAGACAGCCAGCGGCGAACGCCCTAGCGAACGGGCTGCATCTTCTACCCGTGGATTCATTTGTTGCAACGTTGTGCGAATGCTGCCAATCGCCTGCGGCAAGAAGCGAATTGCTAGCCCAATCAGCAACATCGGCAGCGTTTGGTAGAGCCAGGGCAGATATTGAGCGCCGAAGAAAACGAGCGCCAGCGCGACGACAATGCCGGGGAGCGCATAACCGGTATAGGCGGCAGCGTCGAGCAACCGGCTCAGGCGTGAGGGAAAACGCGCCGCCAGCAGAGCGATGGGAATGGCGGCGATAATTGTCAGGATGGCTGCGCCGCTGGCGGCGAGCAGCGAATTGGCAATTGGCTGCCAGAGTGTATGAAGCGTCTGCCCGTTGAGCAAACCGCGAATCAACCAGTAGCTCAGCGCAATCAGCGGCATACCAAGACCAAGCAGAGTGAGCAAAGTTGCGTAAAGGGTCGCCAGCCAGCGCCATGGCCCGATATTGACCAGGCGACGCGGACGGGCAACAGCGCAGGTCGAGCGACTCATGCTCGTTTGCCCACGGATAAGTTGCTCAATCCAGATCAGACCGAGCGTCAATGCGATCAGGATGAGTGACAATAATGCCGCGCCGCTGCGATCGAACGAACCGCGATACTGCACATAAATCGAGCGGGTGAACGTCTCAAACTGCAACAACGATACCGCGCCAAAATCGCTCAGGCTGTAGAGCGCCGCCAGCAGCGCGCCAATCGCGAGCGCAGGCCGCACCTGTGGCAGCAGAATGCGCCAGAAGACACGCCATGGGCTATCGCCCATGCTACGCGCAGCTTCTTCGACGGCGGGATCACAGCGTTGTAACGCTGCGCGCGCATTAAGCAGAACATACGGATAACTGCTGAGGGTGAGCGCTAATACTGCGCCACCAAAACCATAAATGGCGGGCAGACGCTCAATGCCGAAAGGCGCTAACGCCTGTTGTAGCAGACCGACCGGTCCTAAGACGACAATGATGGCGAAGCCGTTAATGTACGATGGCACGGCGAGCGGCAGAGCGGTTGCGATTGCCCAGAAGCGGCGACCTGGAAAGTCAACGCACACTGTGAGCCAAGCCAGCGGGGTTGCAATGACAACGCTAAGGAAAGCAGTAGCAACGGCGATCCCCAGACTGTTCGCCACCACGTGCAGGGTGCGTGGCCGCAGCAGCGTAGCCCACGCATCGGGGCCGGCTTCAAGCGCGCGTATGACCAGATAGCCGATCGGTAGCAAGACGAGCGCAACGATAGCGAGGCTCAGCCCAATTAACGGCCACGGACGGGGCCGGGCCGGCGCGGTAGCGATGGTCAGTTGGCTTAGAGTGATACGGCGTATCATAATAGCAGGTAAAACGCCGTGATCAGGAGCGATCACGGCGTTCTATCACAGGTCACAATGCTCCTACATCTTGCAGTAATTGCAGCGTCCCTTGGAGGTCGCGCAACTGGTTCAGATCGATGTCAGGGGTCTGGATTTCTGACAGAGGCTTCAAGCGCGGATCAGGTTGCACATTGCCGGCCAGTGGATACTCGAAGGTCTGCTCGGCAAAGTAGCGCTGCCCTTCGGTCGAAAGCATGTAGTCGATCAGGCGCTGCGCTGCCGTAGCGTTCTTCGCCGTCTTGAGGATGCCGACGCCAGCAATATTAATCAAGGCGCCAACATCGCCATCAGCCGGGTAATAATTAGCCGCAGCCAGCGTATTGCCGGATTGTCGCTGCAACTGGTAGAGATAGTAATGATTGACGAAGCCTACATCGATTTCGCCGGCAGCTACGGCTTGAACAATAGCGGCATTACGTTCATACGTTCGCACCTCGTTAGCAATCATTCCTTCAAGCCAACGGCGAGTCGCCTCTTCGCCCAACTGCGCGCGCATCGCCGTCACAAAAGCCTGGAATGAACCATTGGTAGGCGCCCAACCAACCCGACCACGCCACTGCGGATCGACAAAACCGGTGATCGAACGGGGAAGATCAGACTCGGTCAATTTGTTCGTGTTATAGACCACCACGCGGGCGCGACCGCTGATGCCAACCCACAATCCATCAGCCGAGCGGAAACGCGCTTCAACCTGGTTGAGAGTTTCTGCCGGCAATGGCGCCAGCACACCGGCAGCGGCCAGCGCGCCGAGCGCGCCGGCGTCTTGGGCAAAGAAGAGATCAGCCGGACTGTTTGCGCCTTCTTCCAGGATCGTAGCCGCCAGTTCGGCAGTATCACCGTAGCGCACTTCGACTTGAATGCCGGTCGCTTCGGTGAATTGGGTGAAGAATGGGCCGACCAGACTTTCACTGCGACCAGAGTAGACGACAATCCGGGCAGGAGTATCGGTCGCCGTTGGCGCTAATGGCGCTTGCGTAGGAGTGCTGGCAGTCTGATTGCCACAAGCGACGAGCAACAAGGCCATCGCTATGGAGAGTGCGCATAGGCGCAGCAAACGTTTCACAGGTTTTCTCCTCGACCTCAATGGTTCTTCGTGACAACAAACACAACCTTGCGCAAGGTTGGTGTTAGTATATCCTAACCCTGGTCAAAGGTCAAGCTAATTTACAAACATTTTGGTTGAGATATTTTGAAAAAAGTTGTGAAGAGGATGCGCGGTTTCGGTGCGTCCTAGGTCCACAGCCGTTCGAGCAATTCGATAAGGAACTGACTATGACGGCTCAGATCGCTCAGCGCGATATGCTCGTCGGGTCCGAAGATAGCGCCGGTTGCCGGCGTAAAGCCAATACTCACTGTTGGAACGGGATGGTCGCCAGCGAGCAGACTCAACGGCACAGCATAGGGGCCTGCCGGCACTACCGGCAAGGGGCGTTCGAAGACGGTTGCGCCGATGGTGGCTACGCGAGTCACAAATGGGTTGTCGGTCGCCGTGATCCAGGGCGGATAGCCGCCGGGCATGCGTTCGAGCGTAATATCGGCAAAGCCTTTGTCAGCGAGATGCTGGCGAATTAAATCGAAGATGGCATTGGGCTGTTGACGCGGCACCAGTTGCAAATCGAGGAGCGCCGTAGCCTGGGCCGGGATGGCTGGCGTATCCATCTGCGGTTCAACTATCAGCGAACTGAGGTTACAGGTTGGTAGGGTGATCTCAGTGCGACTAAGAGCCGCGCCATCGATCCCGAACAGAAAATGGTCAATGCGCCAGGCCTGGCGACGCGCAGCGGTAGCTATCTGCACCTTTCCGATGGTTGCATTGTCGGCGCGAGAAGGGCCTTCAACCGGGTCGTAGAAGCCTTCCATTCGCACATCTTCGTCTTCGCCTTTGAGCGAAGCCAATGCCCAGGTAAGCCGCCAGAGCGGATTGGCCACGCTGGTGGCAAACCCTGCCGGCAACGGATATGCCGGGCCTCGTGCCGTCAGGCGGATGCGAAGCCAGCCTTTGCTCCCGCTGGCGCAGATGGGTGTGCCATGGGCATCACGATCGCCGAGACTGGCCAGCACGGCATCACAATGCATTACATCGGTATGACTGCGCAGCGTTTCGGCCAGTCCTGGGCTGCCAAGGTTAGCGCCTCCATCAAGCACCAGAGTGACGCCACAGGGTAGTTCACTGTCGCGTTGCAAGAGGGTTTGCAAGGCGGCAAGATGAGCGGCCAACGCGCCTTTACCGCCGGCTACACCGCGACCGAACACATACCCATCTCGTTCAGCCAGATCAAATGGTTCGTGCGACCAGTATCGCCACGGCCCGGTTGGTGGCGCATCGTAGTGGTGGTAGAGCAAGAGTGTTTGGGGGCGGCGGCCAGCGCGGTGGGCAATGATCACTGGCGTAGTGTCGGCGGCGACGATCCGGGTCTGCATGCCGAGCAGGCGCGCAAAGCGAGCAATATGTTCGGCAGCAGTGCGCAATTCGTCGATCTGGCCGGTAGTAGATGGCTGTCGGCAGAGATCGCGCGCGATCTGCATAAGTTGTTCGGTTGATGGCGGCGCGTGAGCAGTCACCCGTTTGACCCTTATCTGGCGTGGTATTGCCTTTGGTGAACAAATTATAACACGGCGTTTACTCTCTGCTGAGGGAAAGCTATGCTAGAATAAAGTGCAATATGTCACATTATTCTTGCAATCCGCGACCTGGTTGTCGCGGCGGGAGGTTGCAGCATGGATCTCCGGCACCGCGCATTCGTAAACTTTGCCTGGCTGAATGTCGGTTATAACCTGCTGGTGATTATGTGGGGCGCGTTTGTGCGCGCGACCGGATCTGGCGCCGGTTGTGGCGATCATTGGCCGTTGTGCGACGGCCAGGTGATTCCGCGCGCGCCTGATACGGCGCAGTTGATCGAGTTTTCCCATCGGGTTACCAGTGGGATTGCATTACTGTTGGCGATTGCGTTGCTGATCTGGGCCTTACGTTTGTTTGCTGCCGGTCATCCGGCGCGGCGAGCGGCAATTGCCGCGATGGTCTTTATGGTCATCGAGTCGCTGATCGGAGCGGCGCTCGTGCTGTTCCAGTTGGTGGCGCACAATGCTTCGCTGACTCGGGCATTGTCGTTGGGGTTGCATCTGGTGAATACCCTTTTGCTGATCGGCGCCATTGCGCTGACAGCCTGGTATGCGAGTGGCAAGCCTGCGCCTGATTTGCGCGGGAAGGGTGGTTTGCTGGGTATGTTAATTGCGGCTCTGGTGGGCGCTGCCCTCGTCGGATCGAGCGGAGCCGTGACAGCGTTGGGAGATACCCTCTTGCAGTTGGGGGTGTTGCCTGGTGGCGTTTCGCAGCCGATCAATCGCGATAGCCATCCGCTTGTTTTGATGCGTATCATCCACCCCGTGCTTGGCACCCTGGTCGGATTGGCGATGATCTCGCTGGCGCAGCGCGCAATGCGATACGATCCGTCGCCGACCACTCGTCGTCTGGCCTGGGCGACAGCAACAATTTTTGTCAGTCAGATATTCCTCGGCGCGCTCAACGTAGTGCTCAAGGCGCCGGTCTGGATGCAATTGGTGCATCTGCTCTTCGCCGATCTGGCCTGGCTGGCACTGGTTTTACTCAGCGCAACCTTGCTCGGTCGCCCCGCTCAAGCCACCGCTACCCATGCGCCGGTCGTGTCGGGATCGCCGGCTCGCTAGGGTTTTGACAATGGTCATACGTGCCAGCCTAGTATGACCTATCGATAAACGGGACTGGAGTCATATTGCTATGCCAGACAGGTTGTGATATAACCAGAAAAGAAGGGGCGTCCTCACCTCTCCGCTACCTTGCATAGGAGGCCCAAGCATGGCTTTACATGGAACGCTGCAGCAAATCGCGTTGCGCGAGCTGATAGATCTTGCCGCGTATAGCGCGCTCACCGGATCGATCGATATTCACGGAGAACGATCTGGCCGCATCTTCTTTGTCAACGGTCAAATCTACCATATCGAGTGTGAAGGCCAGGCAGGCATTGAGGCGTTGGGCATTCTCCTAAACGTGCAAAATGGAACGTTCAACGTCGTCAGTGGCGCGCAAAGTAACAATCATTCAGTCTGGGGTGATCTGGAGTCGATCTTGCGCAACGCCGAGCGCGTGGCGTTGCGCTGGCGACGATTATGGCATCAAGCGCCGTCGCTCGAGTTGACGCCGGTCTTACTGATGCCATCCGAGGCTGCGAAGAGCCGCGCCGGAGTCGCTTTGCATGTGCTCATTGAGGCAATTGATGGACGAAAGCGGTTGCGTGATCTGGCCGCTGAGTTGCGCTGGTCGGCAATTGACGTGGTTGAAGGGGTTGTTCAGTTGATGTCGCAGCAGATTGCGCGGCTCGAAGCGGTGGCGGCAGAATGCCGGGAACAGCCTTCATCTGCGCCGGCTGCTGCGCAACCGAAGCCGCCGGCGACGCCGACCATTGATCGGTTGCTGGCGTTACTTCGCCAATAGGCGATAGCTGATAGGCGATAGGCGATAGGCGATAGCTGATAGGCGATAGGCGATAGGCGATAGGCGATAGCTGATAGGCAATAGTTCCTCTGCGTGCTCTGTGACCTCTGCGGTAGATCTATAGCCGATAACCGACGGCGGTAGTTCCATACAAACTGTTTCGGTTGGCGTTATACTATGGGGTACAAGATGTATCCGATTAAGGCAGCGTTGGCTGGAGGTTCTGATGAGTACCCTGTCGTTACCGACCGGTGCGCAGTTGCGTTATGACGATGTCGGTAGCGGGACGCCGGTTGTGTTGTTGCATGCCTTTCCGCTCAGCGCCGCGCTTTGGCGCGCCCAACTGACGACTCTGTCCGACCGGTTTCGGATGATTGCGCCCGATCTGCGCGGTTTTGGTGGTTCAGCTCTGACGCCTGCTCCTCAATCACTCGATGATTATGCCGATGATGTCATTGCGCTGCTCGATGCCCTGGGGATTGGGCAGGCGATCTTTGCCGGCTTATCGATGGGTGGCTATATCGCTTTCGCGTTGTGGCGAAAAGCTCCGGAGCGGTTTAGCGGTTTGTTGCTGGCCGATACCCGCGCTACTGCCGATAGCGAAGAGGCGCGCGCAACCCGGGCCGCCAATGCTGAACTGGTATTGCAGGAAGGTAGCGCGGCGCTGGCCGAGCGTCTGTTGCCAAATCTCGTTGCGCCGCAGGTCAGTCCGGCTTTGCTGGCTGAGTTGAAAGCGATTGCGGCTGCCAACCCACCGGCGGCGATTGCTGCAGCGTTGCATGCGATGGCGGCGCGACCCGATTCGACCCCGCTCTTAAACCAGATTCGCGTGCCGGTAACAGTCGTCGTCGGGGACGAAGATCGGCTGACGCCGCCGGCTGAGGCGCGTGTGTTGCACGAAGGGATTGCCGGTAGTCGATTGGTTGTGATTCCTGGAGCCGGCCATCTGAGCGCGATTGAGCGTCCGGCAGAGTTTAATCTGGCGCTGACCGAATTGGTCATGCGCGTCGAAGCAGGGCGCGCATAGCTGGTGGTTGCGGCGATGAAACGAATAACAGCAGCGCAGCGACGGTATTCCCGCCGCTGCGCCATCGCAAAGCTAGATCATGAGCGCAACGACTAGCGTCGCTCGCGAATGCGGGCCGCTTTGCCGGTGAGGCCACGCAGGTAGTAAAGTTTGGCCCGGCGCACTTTGCCCTGGCGGATGACTTTAATGTAGTCGATCCGCGGCGCATGCAACAGGAATGTGCGCTCGACACCAATCCCGTGTGATGCAATTCGTCGCACGGTAAAATTCTCGTTGATGCCCTCGCCACGGCGTCGAATCACGACCCCTTCAAAATCTTGCACTCGTTCGCGGTTGCCTTCAACCACTTTCACGCCGACGCGCACAGTGTCACCGACGCGAAATTCAGGAATGTCGGTGCGGTACTGGCGCCGGCCCAACTCTTCAAGCAGTTGCTGCGACACGGCGTCGCTCCTTTCGCCTAATGCCGGCAGGCGCCCGTATGGAAACGGGACTGCGCGGCGCGCTGACACACAAATTTGGCAGGCGGATGATGCGCCGCCTGCCAGATCGGCTCTGTTCCGGTTCGGATTATACCACAGCCGCCACATGCCGGCAAGCCATAGGGTGTCGAGAGATCGCTCGTGGCTCTGTAGTCGCTGGCGCCGGTCACACAATATTTTGATCGGAATAGAATAACATAGTTTGGTTTATAAGTATTCTTGTTTGGAATGTGGTTTCCATCATCTCGCTCCACCGACAGCGGATTCTAGTCAACAATGGTGAAACACGTTATAATCGCTGGAAACATCGCCGATCGCGATTGAATAGTGTATGCAGCCGTCATCAGCTCAACCGGTTTCTCCTGGGGAATATCTTGTGTTTCGTCTGGCAGCCGAGCGATATGCGCTGCTCGGCAGTCATGTGCGCGAAATTATGCGCTGGCGATCTCCAACGCCGATTCCTGGTGCGCCGCCATTGCTGCCCGGTATTATCAATCAGCGCGGCCAAATACTGGCAGTCATCGATCTGCGCTTACTGCTGGCGCTACCCGCTGCCGCGCCCGATCGCGCTACCCGCCTGATCTGGCTGCATCACGAAGAATTTGATGCAGCCTTGCTGGTTGATAGCGTTGATGATCTGATCGCGATCGATGCGACCCAACTCGAACCATCACCAGCCAATATGCCTGATCCGGCACAGCGGTTAATACGGGCGATCTTTCGCTATCACGACCAGCCGGTTGCAGTGCTTGATCCGGCGGCAATCTTTGCGCTGGCGCAGGAGGCAACGTGATTTTGTTGCTGGAAACGACGACCCGCCGTTATCTCTGCCGGCAGCATGATGTTGACGCTATCGGTGCGCCCGGGGTTGCCGATCGTGACGAGCGTGGTCGCCCGATCATTCGGCGTCAACTTGGCCCGTTGCTCGATCCTGCCGATCCACCCGTTGCTGGTCGTATCCATGCCTTGCGTATCATTTTGCGTCGCCGCACAGTAGAATTAGTGGTAGCGCGGGTTGATCTTCTGGTCGAAGCGCCGGTGATCCATCCGCTCGCCGCATTTGTGTCAGCTCGTTTACAGTTGCCATGGGTGTACGGTGTTGCCTTGCTCGCCGAACAGCCTGTGGTGGCGCTTGATCTTCGTCGTCTGGCCGCCGATCTTGCTCTTGGTCTGCAACTGGCTCATTCTCAGGAAGCGCAATGAAAACGGAAATGTCTGTCTCTTCCACGACCGAACTGATGGCCCTACGTGAAAATCGCGCGCTATTGCGCTGGTTGATTCTGGTGAGTGCCGGATTTTTGGCGCTCTGCTGGATCATTGGGCTGATCATCTGGTTTGCCGGCAATGTCGCTGCTCAAACCTTTCTGGTTGCCAACAGTGTGACCGTCGTTGGACTGGCGATGTATGGTTTAGCGGCCTGGTTTGTCAGTCGAAGGCAAACGATACCCGGTCGGTGGTGGCTCTTTCTGGCGATGATCACCGGCGCAGTGATGGTCATCTTGCTGTTTGGCGGGGTTGATGGCGCGCGGGTGGTAGTCTTGTTGATTCCGATGGTGGGCGCCGGCCTGTTAGGGAGCGGACGTGATACGTTGACGGTCAGTCTGGCAGGCATCCTCACATATCTCGGTTTGCTGCTGGCCGAACAGTATCTCGGTCTCCAATCATTTTCCGGCGATAATCGGATGCTTGACACTCTGTTCTTTGTCTTAACCGTCATCGTAATCAGTACACTTGCGTGGTTGAGCAGCCGTGATCTGAGTCGAGCGCTGGCCGAGTCGCAATCTCGCGCCGAGGAGCTGCTACTGAAGACTGAACAGTTGATGGAGAAGAATATTCAGCAGGTCGAATTGGGCAGCGATCTGGCTGCCGCTGCCGCAGAATTGCAGGCCAATTCGCAGCAGCAGGCTGGCGGCGCCAGTGAGCAGGCCAGCGCCGTAACGGAAGTCTCGACAACAATCGAAGAATTGGGCAGCACGGCGCGTCAGATTGCTCAGGCCGCCGAACACGTAGCGGAGGCAGCGCACCAGACGCTTGAACAACTGAGTAGTGGCCAGGATGCGGTTGATGAGAGTATTCAGGCAATGGAGCGTATCCGACAACGGGTGCAAGACATCTCAACCCGCGTGCTCAGCCTGGGTGAGCGGTCACAACAGATCGGCGAGATTATCGATCTGATCGATGACATCTCGGATGAAACCCATCTGTTGGCGTTAAATGCCGCAATTGAAGCTGCCGGAGCTGGTGAGTATGGTCGCCGTTTTGCTGTTGTGGCTGCGGAAGTGAAGAGTCTGGCTAACCGCACGCTGGCCGCGGCGAAAGAGGTAAAGGGCGTGATTGCCGAAATCCGACAGGCAACCAGCGCTGCGGTATTAGCCGCCGAAGAGGGTAGCAAAGAGGTGGAACGCGGCGTTGAGCTTGCCCACCGCGCCGGTCAGGTCATGGACAATATTGTGATGGTCGCCGAGCGCACAGCGCAGGCTGCCGCTGAAATCGGTCTGGCGACGGCGCAGCAACAGAGTGCCAGTGAGCAGGTGGTTGAGACGATGCGTGAAATTGCCGAGGTAGCGCGCCAATCGGCGCTCAGCGCGCGCCACATGGCCGAATCGGCTGCCAGGCTGACAGCGATTGCGGCCCGTCTCCACGGGTTGTCGTTTAGTGATGATGGACGCAGCTCATTACGGCGCGAGAATTGATGATGTATGGATCTTAGCAGCTTCTACGCCCAGTTTCGTGATGAGACTGCCGATAATCTACGGGTGCTAAACGATGCCTTGCTGTCGCTCGAGAGCGAGGTCAGCCCTGAATTGCGCCGCAGCGAGCTTGATCGGGCCTTTCGCGCCGCGCATACGATCAAGGGATCAGCCCGGATGCTCGGCTTCGATCCAATTGCACAGATAGCGCATGCGCTTGAGCATGTGCTGGGTGAAATCCGATCGGGACAGCGAACGCTCGATCGCTCATTGGCCGATCGTCTGTTGCAAAGCGGTGATCTGATCGGGCGGCTAGCTGCCGAGGCGCCGCATTTGTCAGAGAAAAACTTGAAGGTAGTGCCGGAATTGTTGCAGATGTTAGGCCCGCCTGCAACCGATGTCGCAGCGCCACCACCGCCTGTTGTCTCGTTACCGTCATCGCCTGCTACGTCCGCGCCGGCGCCGCGCGCCGCGCGTCAGACCGTGCGGGTGCGGGTTGACCGGCTTGATCGGTTGTTCAATCTGACCGGTGAACTGGCGATCAATCAGCAGTGGCTGGGAGAGATCGGGCAAGAGCTGACCCTTTTACAAGCAATCGTCGATCGTCAGCAGCGCGCATTGCAGACCCTTGAGCAAGAGCTGACCCGGCTACGCTTTTCATCCTCTCAGCGCCAGGCCATCGATGCGCGACTTACGGCGCTTCGGGAAGCGCAATCCGCCCTTGTTGATGCCGTGCAACGCCAGAGCGACCGGTTTGATCGCTATCTCACCAGTCAGCATCTGCTGGTCAAAGATCTCGAGCAAGAGGTGATGGCAGTGCGCCTGCTGCCAATTGCCACCATCTTCAACAATCTGCCGCGGCTGGTGCGTGATCTGGCGGTAGCTACCGGTAAACAGGCTACGATTGAGATCCGTGGTGAGACAACCGAACTCGATCGTAAAGTGCTGGAATTGATCGGCGACCCGTTGGTTCATCTGGTGCGAAATGCAGTTGATCATGGCCTTGAGTTGCCGGATGAGCGAGTTGCGCTCGGCAAATCGGCGACTGGTTTGATCCGGGTCAGCGCCGAGTCGGTGGGCAATGAGGTGCGCATCCAGATTGCCGATGATGGCCGTGGAATTGATTTCGATCGGGTACGTCGGCGAGCAGTTGAGTTGGGCATGCTCACCACAGAGCAGGCAAACCGGCTTGACAGTCAGGAGGCAATCGATCTCATCTTCCAGCCCGGATTTTCAACCGCGCGCGCCGTGACCGAGATTTCGGGTCGTGGTGTCGGGATGGATATCGTGCGCGCCAATTTGCTTGAATTGGGTGGACAGGTGCGGGTCGACTCAATTGTTGGTCAAGGCACGACCGTCACGTTGACCATTCCATTGACGTTGATCACCAGCCGGGTCGTATTGGTGCAGGTGGGACGGCAAATGCTGGCGCTACCGGCATCAGTGACACGAGGCATGATCTGGGTGCGTCGTGATCAGGTGCAGTTGATCGATGGTCAACCTACCATCGCTTACCAGCAGCGAACGGTCGGGCTGGTTGCCATGGCTGAGCTTTTGGGCATCACTGCCGATAGCCCATTGGCGCGCCAGACCCGCGCGCCGGCTATATTGTTGCAAACTCGCCAGCAGCGCATTGCGTTGCTGGTTGATGCACTGCTCGACGAACGCGAAGCCGTGGTTAAACCGCTTGGTCCGCTCTTTACCCGCTGGCCAGCACTGAATGGAGCAGTGCAGTTGAGCGATGGCAGTCTGGTCTTGCTCGTAAATCCGCTATACCTGATCGAGGGCAATCGCCGACGGATTGTAGCGCCGAGCGCAATCGGTCAACTGTCTGACAAACCGGCGCGCCCGGCGCGCTTGCTGGTAGTCGATGACTCATTCACCACGCGCGAACTCTTGCGTAGTATTTTGCAGTCAGCCGGATATGAAGTAACTGTGGCAATTGATGGGGCTGACGCTCTTGACAGGCTGCGCGCAAACGCCTACGATCTGGTAGTAAGCGATATTGAGATGCCTCGTGTCGATGGTTTTACCCTCACGACTCGCATCCGGCGCGAGTTAGCCCTCACCGATCTGCCAGTAGTATTGATTACCAGCCTTGCCTCTGAAGAGCATCGTCGCCGTGGTCTGGAAGCAGGGGCGCAGGCCTACATCGTGAAGAGCCAGTTTAATCAAGCCAGTTTGCTGACGGTGATTCAGCAACTGCTCGGCCACGAGGAGTAGCTATGCCAACCATTCTAGTCGTCGATGATAGCCGGCTCGTCACCGATATCGTCAAGATGCGGCTCGAGATGTACGGTTATACGGTTCAGCTCGCGCATAGCGGTGAAGAGGCACTGGCAGCAATTGCTGCCGAACCACCCGATCTATTGGTGCTTGATGTGCAGATGCCCGGGATCGATGGCTATGAGGTGTGTCGCCGTATTCGTGAAAATCCGGCCCTTGACGATCTGCGCATCATTATGCTCACTTCTTCGGATGATAAACGAGCGGCATTTGAGGCTGGAGTTGACGATTATCTCAACAAAGATATCGATCTGCTCAACTTGCCCAACCGGGTTCGGCTGGTCTTAGAGATGGAGTGATGACGCAGCCTGTCGGCAGCATATCAGTGAGAAGGTGTCTATGGCGACCCCACTGCGCGTCCTCATTGTCGATGATTCGGCTCTGATGCGACGTTTGTTGCGTCAGTTGCTGGAAAGCGATCCTGCCATCCGCGTGGTGGGCGAAGCCGGAGATGGGAAAACGGCCATTGCGCTGGCTGCCGAACTCCATCCCGATCTTATCACACTTGATGTGCGCATGCCGGTGCTTGATGGGGTTGAGACGACACGCCAGATCATGGCGTATCATCCAACGCCGATACTGGTGTTTTCGGCGGCAGTGAGCGGTCAAGATGCCCGCATTTCATTTGAAGCATTGGCTGCCGGCGCGCTCGAGGTCATGGAAAAGCCAAACCTGACCGATCCCGGTTCACTCGATCAATTGCGCCAGATGTTGATCCGGCGGGTTAAGCTGTTGGCCCGGGTCAAAGTGGTGACTCATCTGCGTGGTCGGCGCCATTCACCGTTTACCGGTGGCAGAGCGGTGAATAGCGCGCCTCGTCAGAACCGACAGTCGCGGATCGCTCCCGGCCAGTTTCCGGTGGTCGTTATTGGCGCCTCAACCGGTGGGCCAAAAGTGGTGCGTCAGTTGCTTGCCGGATTACCGGCGCAGTTTCCGGCAGCCGTGATCGTGGTGCAGCATATCGCTCAGGGTTTCGGCGTCGGTATGGCTGAGTGGTTAGCCGGGGCTAGCGCTATTCCACTGGCGCTGGCTGAAGAAGGCATGATGGTGCAACCGGCTCGCGCTCTCCTTGCGCCCGATCGGGCCGATCTGCTCATTCAACCAGATGGCACTGTGCGCCTTAGTATGTCACCCTTGTTGCTCCAACGCCCTTCGATTGATATTACGATGACTGCCGTGGCTGACCTTTATGGCGCTAGCGCAGTAGGTGTTTTGTTGACCGGCATGGGACGCGATGGCGCTATTGGGATGCGCGCGATTCGGCGCGCCGGCGGGTTAACCATTGCCCAAGACGAGGCCAGTTGCACTATCTTTGGAATGCCGCGCGCTGCCATCGAGATCGGTGGCGCTGAGCTGGTCTTGCCGCCCGATCAGATTCTGGCCGTGTTGCGTGAACGGTTTCCTGCTGCAACGAGTATCGTATGACGCTATCGCCGGAATCACTTAGCCCGTTACGTGATTTGCTGGCCCGCTATTGTGGCGTGTTGCTTGATGAAGCCCGCCTGATCACATTGCGCAGCGCAGTGGAACGGCGCTCAGCAGTCGTTGGGCGCGCGCCGGCTCAATATCTGGCCGATCTGACTTTAAGCGCAGATCGTCATGAATTGCAGCAACTGGCCGAACTGCTCCTCAATCATGAGACCGTCTTTTTTCGCAATCGTCCCCATATGGAAGCCTTGCGCAAAACCCTGTTACCTGAGCTGCACGCCAGGCTACCGCCAGGGGCGCCGATTAAAATCTGGAGCGCTGGCTGCGCGACGGGTGAGGAACCCTATTCTATCGCCATTACCGCGCTCGAAGCGCTTGGTGACCCGTTGCCGCGACCGGTTGAGATTCTGGCGACCGATCTTAGCGCCGCTGCGCTGGCCAAGGCGCGTCAGGGTGTCTATCGAGGACGTACCCTCACAAACCTGACACCTGCCCAGCGTCTCCGCTTCTTCACCCTGGTTGGTGATGGCCTGGCCGTGCAAGAACGGGTGCGGCAACTGGTGACTTTCACGCAACACAATCTCCTCGAACCCTTCCCGCCGGCGGTGCGTGGCACACATATTCTGTTTTGTCAGAACGTAACGATCTACTTTTCGCTCGATACCTGTCGCGCGCTGATGGGGCGTTTCTACGAGATTTTGACCGAGGGTGGCACGCTCTGTCTGGGATTTTCCGAGACGCTATGGAATATTTTTGACCGTTTGCGTCCGATTGCCGTTGATGGCGCATTTCTGTACCGCAAAGATCCGCCACGTCAGCGTTCGTTACCCGAGTCAGGCGGCAAACGAACTGCCCAGCCACGAATGACTCGCCCTCGCCATACCGGATCAGCTTCAAGGCAGTCGGCGCTGTTCACTGATGAAACGGTGGTCAGTGACGGTCGCCGCCTGATCGAGAGCGGTCAGATCGACGCAGCGCTCGATCTGTTTGCCCGCGCGCCCCTGGCTGGTCGGCACGCACCGGCGGTGCTGGCGCTAGCGGCGCAAGCGCATGCTAACCGTGGCGATCTCGATCTGGCGCTGGCCGAAGCGCGCCGCACGCTCGAGTTGAATCCACTGGTCACCGAAGCTCATCTCTTGCTGGGGTTAATCTACGAGCGTCAGCAGCAGTTGCCGCTGGCCATTCGGCATCTTGAGCGAGCCCGTTATCTGAGCAACGATTCACCGATAGTTGCGTTTCATCTGGCTGAGTGTTATCGTCAGACCGGTCGGGTCGTTGATGCCATTCGTGAATATCGCAATGCTGAACGGTTGTTGGCTGGTTTGCCACCTGATCAAGTGCTCGAAGGGGTGGCCATTCACTGGCTGACAGAAAGTTGCCGACGCTGGATTGTTCGGCTTGAGGGAGAGCGCTAGATGGCTGTCCGTAATGGTCATCTCTTGTCTGAACTGACACGACGGCGCCGGATGTGGCCGAGCCTGCTGGCTCATCATCAGCGCTGCCTGGTCGCAACGCGTCGGGTTGAGCCACCTGCCGATCCGCTGCCGCCACCGGCGTCGGCGGTTGATGAAGCCGCTCAACAGCGCGCGCGAGAGATCGAACAAGAGTTGCAACTGGCGCGTGACATTCAGCAGGGGCTACTGCTGGAAGCGACGCCACATCTGCCTGGCTGGGAAGTAACGGCTATCTCGTTGCCGGCGCGCGATCTTGGGGGCGATCTGTACGATTTTCTGTCGCTGGCCAATGGCTGGCAAGGGATCATGATCGGCGATGTCAGCGGCAAAGGCTTGCCTGCTGCCTTGCGCATGGCAGTGGCTCGCACCGTCTTCCGTCACGAAGCGCGCCGCAATCTCGATCCGGCGACAACCCTGGCTGCCGTAAACCTTGGGGTGCTGAGCGAGATACCGCACGGGATGGTGACGATGCTCTACGCGCAGCTCGATCCGCGTAGTGGCGTGATCCGCTGCGCCAATGCCGGCCATACCTTTCCGATCCTGATTGCCGACCAGGTACGCGAGCTGGAAGTAACCGGCTTGCCGCTCGGTGTTGACAGCGACAGTGAATACACCGAATTGACCGCCACTATCGCTCCCGGCGAGAGTCTGTTGCTCTACACCGATGGGGTGATCGAGGCTGAGCGACCTGATGGGCATATGTTTGGCTTCGAACAACTGGCCGAGCTGATAGCGGCACAGCCACAATGCAAACCGCGCGCGCTGGCAGCCGCGCTCGTGCATGCTGTACGCGCCTGGACGAACAGCGTGCTGAGCGATGATGTGACACTGGTCATTTTGCGTCGGCGTCTGCTTGATCTCGGCGCTGAACTCAGGAGCGTGATCGCTGATGTGATCGGCGTTGAGCGCATCGAGACGCTGTGGGACACGCTCTTTGCCGATGGTGTGCCGGCTGAAGCCGAGGCGTGGCGCGAGGTATTGCCCCGTTTGCAAGCGCAGGCTCAGGCCAGCCTGGGACGTGGCCTGACGCGCGAACTGATGCAACAGGTTCGGCTGACACTCGATGATTATCGGATGCTGTTGTGATCAGTTTTGGATAAAAAGTACTACGATACATCGTTGGTGTTCTCAAAAAACTATATATTGTCGTATATTTTGAAATGAAGATTCTCCAATATACGAAGGGCAAGGGGCATGCTATAGTAGAAATCAGCATCAATCTGGTCACCGAGGTGCGCTATGGCAACGACAAACGAACTCCAATTTATGCCCCTCGACCTCGATACCTTCAGTGGCAGTGAACGATTTATGGCCGGAACGCGGCTAGGGGCGGCCTTCAGTCAAGGGATGCGCTCATACTTGCGCGCGGCCTATGCTGATGCAATCGAGCATTTCAAAGCTGCTTTGATTGCAGCGTATGTTGATGGTGAAGAGCAGGCTCAAATCTACGAGCGTGAGCGAGCGATCATCTATCTGTATATTGGTAATTCATTAGCCTTCCAGGAACATTGGGAAGAGGCGCTACGCGAATACCTTGAAGCGGTGCAAACCGACCCACAACTGGCCGAAGCGCACTACAATCTCGGTGTGGCATTTGCGGCGCTTGGCCAGATCGATCGCGCGATTGCGGCGTTTAAGGAAACACTTGAGCACAACCCAAATCTCTACGAGGCGCACTTCGCGCTTGGTCGGTGCTACCAGCGGATCGACGACGCCGGTCGGGCGTACATCCACTTCAGCAGCGCGTGCGCAGCCCGTCCTCAGGCTGCCGAGCCACGCTACTACATGGGCCTGATGCATCAGAGCCATGGCGCGCATGAATTGGCTCAGCGCTGTTTCGCCGAAGCATTGCGGGTCGAGCCGACCTTCGTGTCGCCAGAACCGTTGCCCGACGAGCCGTTGGTGAATCGCAGCGATGAAGAGGTGGCGCAATGGTATTACCGCTTGAGTCAGGCCTTAAAACAGCAGGGCTATGAGGAAGAGGCCGAGCGCATCTACCGCGCGCTGTTACAGTGGCGACCGCAAGAGTATGCTGCGCGCTACCTGCTCGGCAATCTGCTGGCCCGGCAGCGTCGCTTCGATGAGGCTTACGAAGAGTACGAACAGGTGCCGCCGCAGCATCGCCACTACGTCGATGCTCGCCTGCGGATGAGCGCCATTTTGCGGCTGCAAAAGAAACCAAAACAGGCATATGAAATCCTCTTTGCCTGCGCTCGTCTCAATCCTCACCACGGTCAGCTCTTTTTGCAGATGGGTAAGCTCCTGTACGATATGGGGTTAAATGAGCAGGCGGCGCGCGCCTTTGAGCGGGCAGTGCAATTGCTGCCTACCGATCCCCAGGCGCATTATCTGCTCGGTTTTGTCTACAACACGTTGGGACGTGATACGTGGGCGCTGGCGGCGTGGCGCAAGGCAGTGCAACTGGCGCCTGATGCGCACTCGCTCCGTTTCGATCTCGGCTATATGTACATCCGGCGTGGTCGTTACGATCTGGCTGCGCGCGAGTTTCAACAGGTGCTTGAGCAATGGCCCGACGATATTGAAACGCAGTTTATGCTCGGCTTATGCTATAAAGAGTTGCTCGAACCGACGCGCGCGATCCCGTTGTTTGAGAAGGTGTTGCGCCGCAATCCCCGTCACGCGCAGGCGCTCTATTACCTTGGCGCATGCTACCTGCAAGTGGGTAATACGTCGCTGGGCAAAGCGTATCTGCGTCGGTACGACCATTTAGTGCGACAGACAGCGACAATGAATGGCGCCAGTCGAGCGCGTCCTCATTCTACCTCACGTTTATCCTCGTAACTGGCAATGTTGTCGTTCGCCTGATTCGCTACAATGAAATAGAAAAAAAGGATATGCTCGTAGAGGCAGGATGTATGCAACGAGTAGAGCTGCGGATACCGTCGATTCCGATCTTCGAGCGAGTGGTGCGCGCCAGCGCAGCAGAGATCGGAAGCGCTGCCGGCCTCAGTCCTGAACGGGTCGAGGATCTGAAACTGGCGGTGAGCGAGGCCGTCAATAATGCAATCGATCATGGCAATCGCGGCGATACCGCGAAGCTGGTTGGGGTCATCTTTGAAATCGACGGCGAGAAACTGGAGATCCGGATCAGTGATCAAGGTGGCGGTATTGAACGCCTTGACTTCTCGCGTCATGTGATCGATGATGCTCATCTCGATGCCGGCTATCTGCGTGGTTTCGGGATGTATCTGATCAGTGCCCTGGTTGACGATTATGAGGTAGACTCATCGCAGCATGGAACGGTGCTTACGCTCCGTTTGTATCGGAGGGATCAGCAACAATGAGCGACATTATTCGGCGAGAAGAGTTTGGCGACGTGGTGGTGCTCCATATCTTGACCACCAGTGTTGATGCGGTCTCGGCTGCTGCCATTGCGGCAGAGTGCCAGCAGATGCGGCCAATCACGGTGCTCGACTTCAGCGAGGTCTCGTTCATCAATTCAGCCGGCATTTCGGCGTTGCTCAAGTTTGTAGTCAATGCCCGCAAATCCGGTTACCAGTTGTTTGCCATGAATGTGACGCCTCATCATCAGAAGATCTTTAAGATGGTTGAGATGTCGCGCTATATGCCAACCATCGAAGAGCGTGATCTGGCCGCGTACCGTTGATGGGGCTTTGACAACCCGGCCCGGTTAGATCCCTCACCGGCAGCTTTCTCCAAACTAACAAATCGATGACAATGCGCAGATATCTTTGCTGCAACTGTTGCCGCGCGCGCAACCTCCGGCGCGATATGGTATGATTAAGGAGAAATAGTCAGGAGGGATGCATGACTCTGCGCAAACGCACCGGCAAAGTTGGCGTGGTTGGAACCGGGATGGTAGGCACATCGTTTGCTTATGCCTTGATGCAGCGTAGCCTTGCCAGTGAGCTGGTGCTGATTGATATCGATCAGGCGCGCGCTGAAGGCGAGGCAATGGATCTCAACCACGGCTTGCCTTTCGTGCGCCCAATGCGAATCTATGCCGGGACATACGCCGATCTGGCCGGCGCTGACCTGATCGTGATTGCCGCTGGCGCGAATCAGCGCCCCGGCGAAACCCGCCTCGATCTGCTTGGTCGCAATGCGGCAATCTTCCGTGAACTGATCCCTGCCATTTTGGCCGCCAATGACGATGGGATCATCGTGGTGGCAACAAATCCGGTTGACATCTTAACCACAATCGCAGCGCAGTTCGCCGGCCCGGCTGCTCATCGCGTGATTGGGTCTGGCACCATCCTCGACACAGCGCGGTTCCGCTATCTCCTCGGCCAGCATTACGGTGTCGATCCACGCTCAGTGCATGCCTACATCGTTGGCGAGCACGGCGATAGCGAGCTGGCCCTCTGGAGTCTGGCCAATATTGCCGGGGTGCGGCTGGTCGATTTTGTCGGCGCTAATGGTCAGGGCTACGATCAGAAGGCGCTTGATGCAATCCTTGAACAGACGCGCAATGCCGCATACGAGATTATTAAGCGGAAGCGAGCTACATATTACGCGATTGGATTGGGTTTGCTTTCCATTGCTGAAGCAGTACTGCGCGATCAACATACCGTGATGACGGTTAGCAGCCTGATGACTGGTCAGTATGGCGTAGCTGATATTGCGATCAGTTTGCCAACCATCGTGGGTCGCGATGGGGCAGAAGAGGTTCTGAATCTACCGTTGTCAGAACAGGAAATTACTCTCTTCCGGCGCTCAGCCGCCATTTTGCAAGAGTATCTGGCTCATGTCAGTTAGGGCAAACACTGCAGTCGAGGAGAGTGCGCCGTGTCACCAACAATTATGGTTGTTGAAGATGAGTCCGCCACGCGCCGTCTGTATCGATTCTTATTGCAGAACAGCGGCTACAACGTAGTGGAAGCCGAAGATGGGGTTGATGCCCTCGAAAAGCTGATGGTGCACAAGTGTGATCTGATTATCACCGATATGAATATGCCCCGCATGGACGGGCTTGATTTGGTGCGCACGCTCCGTCAAAATCAGTCGCAGGTTTATGTGATTATGGTAACGGCTTTCGGAACACCTGACACCGAGAAGAAGGCTTTCCGCGCCGGTGTGAACGAATATTTAACCAAGCCGTTTGATTTCGATGAGCTGGAACGGCGATTGCAAAAGTACTTTGCTCGCCAGAATCAAGGTGATGATTGAGGTAGTGAGAGGAATGTGTTGGGTTTCGTTTTGCCACAATTTCGTAGCAATACAGTGCGGATTGGGCAAGGCGCCTGACATTGAATTCCCCAATCTGGACATTACCTTCACAACGGTCGGCTGAGATATGTTGATTGTTTGCCCCTACATCTTCTGAAACGCTGCAACCCGGTAGTTAATAGATCACAATATGCTGATGTCGCACAGACAGGTTACTTTTGTCATTCCGGCCCGCGCGCCGATAGCATCCGTATGAACATATTCTCATCAGCCTGGTTGCTGTTGTAGTCTTGCCAACACATTGCTGCTTTATAATTCGTTAAAGAGCAATCAGCAGTGAGCGCGGATCACCTGTCAGTCTGAGGAGTCTTCGGTATGGTGGATGCTTCCTCTCCGGCCTTCGTTCCCCGCCCGCGGATCCTCATCGTTGAAGATGAAGTGAATGTTCGGGAGTTTTGTCGCCTGCTTCTGCGGCGTGAGTATGATGTCGCCGTTGCCGAGCACGGTCTGGCGGCGCTAGATTTGCTGCGTCAACAACCTTTCGATCTGGTGTTGACCGATCTGCAAATGCCTCACCTCGATGGGATTGCCCTGATCCAACAGCTTCACGCTCATCATCTTGAGACTGACGCAATTGTCATGACGGCGAACGCGACGGTTGAAACGGCCCGCGAGGCGCTCAAACTGGGTGCGCTTGACTATATCGCCAAACCGATTGACGCTGAGCAGTTGCAGAAGACGATCCGCACCGCTCTCGAGCTGCGCCGTATTCGCCACGAGAAAGAACGCCTCTCTGATCTCGTGCTTATGTATCAGTTTAGTCAGGCTATCGCGGGTTCGCTTGATATTGAGCAGCAGACAACCCACCTGGTAGAATTTGTAAACCGTCGCTTTGCGCCGATCTATATCGGTCTATCATTGATTGATGCTCACGGTGAAGCATTGATTGCGCTGACCGGGCCGCAGGCCGGGGCAAGTCAGCCGTTGACCGGCGCCACTGAAGATGCACTGCGAGAGGCGTATCGTCGGTTGGCAGGCAATATAGTTGCCTCTCCCACGCGAAGGGTGGAAGTGGTCTTGCGCAGTCATGACCACGCGATTGGCATGCTTGAACTGGCGCGAGCGGAAGAGCAACCGCCTTTCGATGCCGCCGAACGCCGTTTGATCGAGGTGTTTGCTTCTCACCTGGCGGCATCGCTTGACAATGCGCGTCTCTACCGCGCGCTCAAAGAACAGTACGAGCAGATGATCGCGGCGCTGGTCGGCGCGATCGAGGCGCGCGATACGTATACGTATGGTCATTCGCAGCAGGTGACCCGATATGCGGTGCGTCTGGCGAAGGAAATGGGGTTGAGCGATCAGGAGGTTGAACAGATTCACTACGCCGGTCTCTTGCATGATATTGGTAAGATCGGTGTGCGCGATGATGTCTTGCTCAAACCCGGCGCGCTCTCGCCGGAGGAATTTGCCCAGATGCGCCTGCATCCTCAAATCGGTGTGCGCATCCTTGAACAGATTCACGGTTTGCGCGACATCTTGCCGATTATCGAGGCCCATCACGAACGAGTTGATGGGAATGGCTATCCGCGCGGGTTGCGCGGCGACGAGATTCCACTCGGCGCGCGGATTCTGGCTGTGGCCGATGCCTTCGAGGCCCTGACTGCCGATCGGGCTTATCGACCGGCGATGGATCCCGAACAGGCGTTGCAGATGATTCAGCGTGGGAGTGGCTACCAATGGGATCCCACAGTGGTCGATGCGTTTGTACGGCTGATGCATCGCGAACGATTGTGGGAACAGGCGCCGCGTCTGCGCCAATTGCGCCGCCAGCCGGCTGCGGTAGAGTCGTGATTGCGCGAAACCCGGTTGCTGGATATAACCGCTTGTCGAGCCGCAGAGTTACCGTGACTATTCCTCGCTACTTCGTCTCGCATTGCGCGCAGCACTGATCTTCTATTTGGAAACGAGATCGGGCAGCATGGCACTCCCTGACCTGGACATAAAGTCCGGTCAGGTTGAGCGCACTGTTGTCTGTCATTGTAGCGGTCGTGCTGGAAGCTGTGGCGCGTTAGCGCGCCGAAATGACGGTCATTCCCGATGGGGTTGCCCCGCAGTATGGCTGTTTTGAACCTGTCCTTCCGTGTTGTCGAGATCGGTGTACGAAGTGTGGATGTGATTGTCACCCACCTCTGGGGTGGCAGGTGGAATGCTTTTGACCAGGAATGTGCGCGCAGATCGGCGTCATTGCCCGTCGTGATGTCGTCGACCACGACCAGATTGGCGGAAATGTACCCGGCTCGCTCTGGTGGATGGAACATAGTGTCTGCCGGGGATTGGCCGAACCGTTTTGGTATAAGCGTGCAGGATTGAGGTAGATCGGGACAGCGGTAGGTGAGTAAGATAAGAAGCGCCTTGCGCATAATCTGTGATGATCATCCCTCGTTACGATACGAAGATTGCCACTTGCCAACCGTTACTGGTCAGCATACCATAGTCAGGTCTGAGCTGCCGGGCGTTCTGGCTGCGCGTATCGGGCGAATGAGTAGCTATGCCCGGGAACAACCAGCTCGGGCTTGACGTTGAATCAGACAGACAGGTATAATCGCCGTGGTTTTCAGAGCGGATGATGTCAGCTTGTTGTTCTTTTGTCAGGGACGTGTTAGTCAGGCTTCAGCCCCATTCTATTCGAGGCCGGTTACCATGAACTGTGCGAGCTGATCCCATCCGATCAGGCTACTACAACCTGGAACTGTCACGTAGAGAGGAGAGATTCTCAATGGTGCGACGGTTGTTTGCTGCGCTCGGATTGCTGGTAATGGTTGCCTCGTTGCTGAGCTGGCCGCGATCTGGCGCAGCGCAGGGCGGCGTACCCGACACATACCCGCCGTATCAGGCGCGCTATTTTCCCGAAACCGGGCATAGCGCCGTCAACTGGTTTTTAGAGACCTGGAAAAATACGCCGAATGCGTTGTTTGTGCTGGGGTATCCAATCTCCGAGCCGTTTATCGAAGAGAGCTTTACCGAACCGGGTAAGTTCTATCGCGTACAGTATTTCGAGCGTGCCATTCTGGAAGAACATCCGGAGAATTTCGGCCAGCAGAACAATCGCTACTATATTCTGGGCCGGCTGCTCGGTCGGCGACTGGTGGAAGGGCGCGAGAATGAACCTCCCTTCCAGCGAGTGCCCGATCCAGGTGATGGAACGTGGTTTGCCGAAACCGGTCATACATTGCGCAATAGCCCGGCACCGTTCCGCAATTTCTGGTTGAATAATGGCGGTCTTGAAGTGTTCGGCTACCCCCTCTCTGAGCAATTCCAGGAACGCAACCAGGCCACCGGCGAGATCTACTGGGTGCAATACTTCGAGCGGCAGCGGATGGAATGGCATCCTGATGAGCCGGATCCACGCTACCGCATCCTGCTCGGCTTGCTCGGCAATGAGTACCGCGACTTGAGGCATCGCGCAAACCCGGCCTTCAACTATCGTCCGCCGGATCAAGCTTTGCCGCGCCCGTTTATCTACGGTTTCAATGCGCATCTATACGGGCAGGGCACAGCGTGGCAGGATCGCAATCGAGTCTTGCAGATGAGCCGCGATGCCGGCATCTACTGGATTCGCCAGCAGGTGCGCTGGATGGATCTGCACGACCGTTCGGGCGCTATCTATTGGGCGGAACTCGATGATATTGTCGCCGATGCTAACCGGCAGGGCGTGAGTCTGCTGCTCAGCGTTGTCGCCGCTCCAAGTTGGGCAACGGCCAACGGTAGCCATGGAATGCCCCGCCGCGAGAATTTTAAAGATTTTGCCTATTTCATGGGTGAAATGGCCAAGCGCTACCGGGGACGGGTGCAGGCGTATCAGATCTGGAATGAGCAGAATCGCGCCTGTGAAAATGGCGGCGATTGCGCGCGCGACGGCGGAGTTGGCGGTCGCGTTGCCGATGCCAGCTATTACGTTGACCTGCTCGAAGTGGCATACAAGGCGATCAAAGCCAATGATCCGATGGCTATCGTCGTCAGTGGTGCGCCAACCAGCACTGAAACGAATAATGTCAATATTGCGCTCAGCGACACCTCATATATGCGCTCGATGGCGTCGAATCCCAAGTTCCGCGCCAATGTCGATGCCATTGGCGTTCACCCCGGTGGACAGTACAATCCGCCTGATACGCTCTGGCCAGATCGGCCCGGACCCGGTCCTGAATGGCGCACCAGCCGCGAATTCTACTTCCGCCGCATTGAGGACATCCGCAATGTGCTGGTAGAGAATGGGCTGGGCGACAAGCAGATCTGGATTACAGAGTTTGGCTGGGCAACGCGCAATAATACTCCCGGCTATGAATACGGCAACTCGATCTCGTTTGAGCGTCAGGCCGAGTGGATTGTGCGCGCCTTCCAGATCGGTCGCCGCGAGTATGCGCCATGGGTGGGGGCAATGTTCCTCTGGAATCTGAACTTTGCCGTGCCGTGGCGGGCTCAGGGGAATGAGTTGCACGAGCAGGCGTCATTTGGCGTAATCAATGGCGATTGGATCCCACGACCGGCCTGGTTTGCAATTCAAGCCATGCCCAAAGATTAAACCTGACTGAATGCGCGATCCGGCGATGATCAGTGCTGGATCGCGCCATGCTGTATGCAAGGAGTTTGTATGTCTCGTATTGTCTTTTTCCGGCGATTGCCGGCCATATTGCTGGTATTGATGATGGTTACCACTGCACTGGCTGCCTGTGGTAGCGAACCGACGACTCCTCCTGTAAGCAATGTGCCCACGGCAGCGGTAGTGGCTACTCCAGATACTGCTGCGCGACCGCCCACGTCAACCCCGGCTCCAGCGCAGCCTGAGCCGACCGCTGCGCCGGTTGAGCCGACCGCTGCGCCGATTGAGCCGACTCCGGTGCCGATCAACCCCGATTACCTGGAGTTTGGGATTGTTGGTCATCTCTACTACACCGATCGCGACCGGGTATTGCAACTTACCAGGAATGCCGGTTTCGACTGGTTCCGCCAGCAGGTGGTCTGGATGGATATCGAAGATCCGGTGAAGGGTATCTTCGGTTGGGATGAGCTGGATCGGATTGTGGATGCAGTTGATCGAGCAGGGATCAAACTGCTAGTCAATGTGGTGCGGTCGCCGACGGCATACAATGCTACCAATGGTTTGCCTGACGATCCGGAGACGCTGGCCAATTTCCTCGAGCAGATGGTGCGACGTTACGGCGATAAGATTCAGGCTTACGAAATCTGGAACGAGCCGAATCTGGCGGTCGAGAATGGCGGTGAGATTGTGCCGGAAGATGTCGGTCACTATGTCGAGGTGCTGAAAGCGGCTTACACCCGGATCAAGTCACTCAATCCGAATGCGCTGGTGCTGGCAGCGGCCTCGTCGTCGAGCGGTGTTACGAATCCGGCCATCGCGCTCTCGGATCAAGAGTTTTACCGCCTCATGTACACCTACAACAATGGCGAGGTGCGCAACTACTTTGACATCCAGGCGGTACATCCGGGTGGCGCGGCAAACCCGCCGGATACGCTCTGGCCCGACAATCCCAGCTTCATCCCCGGCTGCCAGCCGGCGCCCGATCGCTGCTGGAACGACCACGAGACGCATTATTTCCGTCACGTAGAGAATGTGCGGAAGTGGATGGAGCAGTACGGAATGGGTGATAAGGAGATCTGGATTACCGAGTATGGCTGGGCAACGCCGAATAATACGCCAGGGTATGAATTTGGTAACTATGTGACCCCCGAGCAACAGGCTGAGTATATTCGTTCGGCGATGCTGCGCGTGTACGATAATTACCCCTTTGTCGGTAATATGTTCCTCTGGAACATCAACTTTGCGGTGCTTTGGGGAGAACAGGGCAATCCGAATCACGAGCAGGCTGCGTTTGCGATTCTCAATCCCGATTGGAGTCCACGTCTGTCGTATTTGCGCGCGCAGGATACGATTGCTCTGATTAAGACGTGGCAGGGGCGATTTGTTGCGCCATAATTTTGGCCACGAGAACGACAGTGGGGCAGCACTCGCGATCTGCCCCACTGTCGTTCTCGTCATTTGCATCCGGTTAGCGCAAGGCGCAATCGCGCGGTTTCGGCGTTATCCGATTGTCACGCCGAGTTTCGCCAGGAGTGCCGTCGCCATTTCGCGTTCTAGCTCGCCGCTTAAGAGCCAGCCTTCGGTGTGGGGTAAGGCAATCTGGCCGAGTACCTGACGATACTCCTTTGGCAGTGGGAAATCGGGCAGGATCCAGCCGTCGGGGGTCGTGGCGATTTTCAGAAACGGGCGCGAGGTTAACTGACCGTAGGCGATCAGGATAGCATGATCGGCTGGCACGATCTCCCAGCCAGCGGCGGTGATGCGCAGATATTCAGCCGGCCCACGTCCGCGTCGCCGTCGAACGATCTGGCCCTCACGGAGCGTGACAGTGCCTTTGTCAGACGTTGGGATCGGTTGCCAGCCGCCGCGCGCAGAAAGATCCAACAGGCTAAGCTGCTGTTTTGCGCCGACGGTAATGGTACGGGCCGGCCCAAGCGTGGTGATTGGCGGCGCTGGCAGCGCGGCGATCCGATCTGGAATTGTCAGGGTGACAAAACCGCGACTGGCGAGCCGACCCAACAGGCCGGCGCGGCGCCAGCCGGTGAGCCGAAAATGAAACCCCTCGCGCTCGCCTTCGCCACGCAAGACCGGGCCAAGCGCCGGGTTGTGGATGAGAAACAGGTTTGGTCGGATCTCTTCAAAATCGGCGGGTGCGCCAGGGCGACGACGAGAAGCCATAGGTTGATGCCGGTAGCGGATATATCGAGAGATACGGACATTTCCACCGGATAGCGCGCAGTGTACTCAACTCACAGCCTCCGGAAGGAAAGGGTGTGCAGGTTATGGTTGCCTTTCACACACCTGCGTGAGACAGGTCATGACAACCCTAACCGCTGCCGGTTGGGAGCCGTGTAGGCGTGGCAGATGGCAATCGCGAGCGCATCAGCGGCATCATCAGGTCGCGGGACGGCAGTCAGACCAAGGGTCAGCCGCACCATTTCTTGCATTTGCCGCTTGTCTGCGCCACCATAACCGGCTACTGCCTGCTTGACGGCCAGCGGTTTATACTCGTACACAGGAATGCCGGCCTGGGCGAGAGCGAGCAGAGCCACTCCGCGCGCCTGCCCGACTGTCAGGGCGGTATTGACATTCTTGCCGAAGAAGAGTTCTTCAACGGCGGCGGTATCGGGTCGCAATCGCTCGATAATCGCGCAGAGACCGTTGTAGAGTTGCAAAAGCCGTTCGGGCTGGGGCAGGCTGGGCGGCGTGGTGAGAGCGCCGGTCTCGATCAGGCGCAGGTTGCCACCGCTGATCTCAACCACTCCCCACCCCATCGTTGCCGTTCCCGGATCGATACCAAGTGCGCGCACATTCATCTCGCTGTCAGTCAGACGGTCACGAATCGAAGCGCGCGACCAGTTCGGCAGTAATGTCGAGATTTGAATAGACCTTCTGCACGTCGTCAAGATCCTCAAGCTTTTCGATCAGGCGCAATGCAGCCAGCGCGTCTTTCTCATCGGGTTGGATGAGGGTTTTGGCGCGCATCATCTTCTCGGCGCCGCTGATCGGCACGCCCTGATCGAGCAATGCCTGCCGGATGGCGTTGAGTTGTGTCCACTCGCAGTAAATTTCGAGCGTCTCGTCATCAACGACCACATCATCGGCGCCGGCATCGATGGCAATCAGTTGCAATTCATCGGGATCGCGCCTGGTGGCGCTGAGATCGACCGTGATCAACCCCTTCTGCTCGAACATCCAGGCCACCGAGCCAGGTTCACCAGGACTACCGCCATTCTTGTTGAAGGTTGCGCGCACCTCGGAGCTGGTGCGATTGCGGTTATCGGTAGCGGCTTCAATCAAGATGGCGACGCCGCCGGGGCCATAGCCTTCGTAGAAGATCTCTTCCAGCGCTGCTTCGTTTGATTTACCCAGGCCGCGTTCGATCGCGCGCTGAATATTTTCGTTTGGCATATTATTGGCGCGCGCTTTTTCGATCGCCAGTCGCAGGCGGAAATTGAGATCGGGATCGCCACTGCCTCCCTCGCGAGTGGCAATCGTAATATCGCGCGCGAGCTTGGTGAAGAGCTGACCGCGTCGCTGATCGTTAACGCCTTTAGTGCGACGAATTGTGTGCCATTTAGAATGGCCGGACATACCATCTAGCCTCCTCGCTCATGAAAAGTTATACTGTGCTCAATTATAGCATGTCACCGATTGATCAATTTATCCAGCGCAGACGTTTAAACAATAGAGAACCTTGCAAAGGCTACCTCGGGAGTGGCTATGAAACCAGCAATCACCGGTCGGGTACGATGTCTGCCTAATGACATCTACGTGGTCAATACAGCCGTCGGCGACGTGCTGGTCAATAGTCCGCCAGAGAGCCTGAAATTCTTGCTGGCGCAAGGTATTTCGCCGCCGTCATACATCGTGTTGCCGCCGGATGCACCGGTGGGGGGTGAACCTGGATCAAGTGGTTTTGTGCGGCGGGGGATCAACTATGCGAGCGTCGAATTCATCATCTATGCCAATTTTTTTGGGCAGCAGCGACGCACGACCCTGATCACGGTGACTAAGAATCAGGCGGCGCGCCTGCGTCTGCTGCTCCAGGAAACGATCAACGGCCCGGTCGATCTTGCCGAGTGGCCGGCGGTATGGTTGAAACACGAATGTGAGACGGTTGCCTTCTATCCGCAATTAGGCCGTTCGCCGACGATTGATGATATGGTAACGATTGTGGCGCTGGAAGAAGGCGGCGGTGACTTTGATTCAGTTCAGATTCGCTGTGATGGGAGTCATGTGGTCTTTCTTGAGCGTGGCAGTGAGGTTGCGCGTGTACCTGCGGCGATTACCACTGTTGCCCACCCGCTGAAGATAGCGCCGCCGCAGCCACTGGCTCGCCAGGCGATCACGTTGCAATTTATTGGCGGTAGCGATGGGTTTGATCCCACCGGTATCACCACTTGCTTCCTGGCCTATATTGGCGCCGGACAGCCATTGTTATTCGATGCTGCCGCTTATCTGAACGTGCGGTTGGCGCATTTGGGGCTTGCGCCGCGCCAGATTGATCTGGTGATCATTTCGCATGCGCACGAAGACCACATCGCCGGTTTGCCGGAATTGATTTTGACCGGCGGTAAGCGAGTGCAACTTGTCACTGCGCAACCGATTTATCGCTCCTTGTTGCGCGTCTTAGGGGCGATGCTCGATCTGCCGCCTGACTCAGTGGCTGAGCTGTTCGATTTTTTTCCGCTTGATCCAGGTCAACCGCTTGACCTGCACGGTTACCACTTCGAGTCGATTTACGCCGTGCATTCGATCCCGACGATTGCGGTGCGGGTGGCCGGTATCGGCTATTCGGGTGATATGCGCTACGACGAGGCATGGTTGACACATCTTTATCAGACCGGGCATTTGAGCGCCGAGCGGCTGGCAGCATTGCGTCGGTTTGCTGAGGGTGCAGAAGTGCTGGTACACGACATGGGTGGCGGCGCAATTCACACGACGCCGACGGCGCAATTGCTACGTGATTTGAGCGCCAGGAATCGGCGAGTGGTGTTAGCCCATACCAGTCGGCGCGATTTCGATACTATCGGCGAGCTGGCCGATCGGGTCGAGGTGGCGGGTAGCGGGCACATTGTTGGGATTGGCGAGGTCATTAGTGATGATGAGCAGCGGCAGCGGTTTGAAACTCTTACCATCTGTCCGATCTTTGCCCGTCTGCCAGTGAACGAACGCGCAGATTTGGCCGCGCGCTGCGCAATTGTGGACTATGCAGCAGACGCAATCATTGCCTACGAAGGCGACTTTTCGGATGGCAGCGCATATGTAGTGCATCACGGTATAGTTGAAATTCTCGTTGGCGGCGAGTCGGTGAGATTGTTAGGGCGTGGCAACAGTATCGGCGAGCGAGGGGCATTGATCGGCGAACCGCGCACAAGTACTATGCGGGCGCATAGTGATGTGCAGCTTTTGCAGATTACCCCCGATCTCTTTGCAACGGTCGCTGCTCGCCTTGAATTGCGCGATGCGTTTGCCCGCGCTGAATGGCTCTGGCAGCAACCGGGGCTGATGCTGTTGCCGTGGGCGACGCTGCTCGATCTGGCCCTCGATTTTCAACCGCAAGTCGTAGCAGCCGGTAGCACATTGTGCTGGCAGGGAGAACGAGGCTCGTATGGCTATCTGCTGGTAAGCGGACGGCTGATGTTTACCGGCGCTACGCAGGGTGAAAGCGATCGTAGCGGCGATTGTTTCGGGATTCGGTCGGTGTTGCGCGGCGAACCGTACCGTCTCACCGTGACGGTACTTACCGACAGTGTGGTGTGGATGATTGGCGCATCAGCGCTGCAACGGCTTTATTTGCTTTACCCTGATGTGCTGCTGCATTTGCAGACGATTGATCATTAGTTGTCCACTATTCCTGGGAAGCCGTTGCCGGTGAGATGATGACCAGATCAGGGTCGCAACCCCGGCGATGTTGAAGTTGAGGACATTGCTGCATGCCGGTTTGCCGCCACATTTCGCCCTGTGCGATCCTCTCTCCACGCGACAAACATTTGACAAAATGCGCTGAGCGTAGTATTATTTTGCTGCGTCGGGAAACCGCGCCATGCCGAAGTGGCGGAATTGGCAGACGCGCTACGTTCAGGGCGTAGTGAGGGTGACCTCGTGTGGGTTCAAATCCCACCTTCGGCACCAAGGTGGGGGATAGTTTAAGGGTAGAACGCCTGGTTCTGGCCCAGGTAGTTGGGGTTCGAATCCCTGTCCCCCAGCCAATCACTTCTACGATGACTCCTTTCTCACAACGACGTGAGAAAGGAGTTTTTAATTTGGCAGGCATTGGTCAGGCAGGATAGCCAATAGGGTCGGCGTGGTGGCGCGGGCCGGTCGGAGGAGGCGAGCGGGTCAGGCAGCGGTAGGGCGTGGTGGCGCGATGGGCCGGTCGGAGGAGGCGAGCGGGTCAGGCAGCGGTAGGGCGTGGTGGCGCGGGCCGGTCGGAGG
>Ga0116210_1000336_pt1 | contig 48125 bp, 46 predicted proteins | sample TshhotsprinmetaG_FD_94483 | JGI IMG/M metagenome (GOLD analysis project Ga0116210, IMG submission 94483) | Hot spring microbial communities from South Africa to study Microbial Dark Matter (Phase II) - Tshipise hot spring metaG | ecosystem: Environmental > Aquatic > Thermal springs > Hot... | reverse complement strand
GGTGGAAATGGTCAAAATGGGACATCAAATGCAGGGACTTCCGGAGCAATAGGTCTTGCAGGTAATGCGGGAGAAGCAGGGTTAAATGGAGAAAACGGCCAATTAGGTTTTGGGCAACAGGGAACAGCAGGAACAGGAGGAGGAGGGGGAACGAGAGGAGGATCTTCTTCACAGATAAATAATGGAGGTAGTTCTGGAGCAGGGGGGGCTGTTGGTACGGGGAGCAGTGTAGTAAACTGCGCGAACGCATCGTCTGGTTCAAATGGGGGGAATGGTTCAAATGGAGGAAATGCTAATACAGGTGTGGGGGGACTTTCAGGAGGGAATGGTACAAACGGAAATCATGCGGAATTTACTGCTCCTGCAAACAATCTTTCCCTTGCAGGTGGGAATGGTGGTGGAGGAGGTGGTGGAGGAGGGGGTGGAGGGGGTGGACAAGGGGGTGGACAAGGGGGTGGTGGTGGAAGTGGCGGTAGTGGGGGTGGCGGAGGTATGGCTCGAACGACTACATGTAGCCAGTGTGGAACAGCACAAAATGGTTTAGGGGGTAATGGTGGTTACGGTGGCGCAGGTGGAACTGGTGGAAGAGGTGGCCAAGGTGGAACTGCAAATACAGGAAGTAGTGGAGGTCGTGGAGGGAATGGAGGTGGATGTATCGTTCTTGCAGCACGCGGGTTATTAAAATTTGGTGGTGTAATTGATATTTCAGCAACTGCTCCTCAAACTGGAGGGGCTGTCGTCCCAGCAAATCTCGGTTCTGCGGGGATAAACCCGGGAAACAACTGGCAGAATGGCGGAACAGGACTCGGTGGGCAACAAGGCATTTTTGGCCTCCTTTCTGGGTATTGTTCCTCTATCCCGGTTATGGGCGGAAATGGAGGTAATGGGGGAAGAGGTGGAGCCGGTGGTATAGGTGGATCAGGAGGTGCTAGTGGCTCATCAGGTGCCGGGGGTACCGGAGGTCGTGGAACACCCGGAATGGTTAAACTACATGGGACTATCGTTTTTGCAAGGACAGGATCGGTTGCTTGCAATAATTATACAACAGCAACCGATAATATATATAGAGGAAGATTTACTTTTATATCAAATATGGCGACACCCACATCTGAGTACCCTGCATTTTTGGATAATATTCTTTCAGGTAGTACAAGAAATCTTTCCGTATTACAAGCCCCGAGACCATATGACCCAACAGAAATGGGTTATCTCATACCTCAATTGGTAGGAGGTCCTGCGACCGGAGGATTTACAGAAAATAATTTTTGGAATAAGAATCTCGTAGTTACTCCCGGAAATGATTTGGTAGAACTTGTAGTTTTAGAGGGGAGTAATTCCATATTTAATCAAGCAAAACAAATATTTATTGTTAATAATGGAGGTGCAGATGCTTATGAAGTTGTTCTTAATGTAAGCGGAGAAAACCCATACATGATAGGGACAATACCCAGCGGAGCCATATGGACGACAACAATACCCAATACAAGAACAGCCTCTATCAAAGTAGGAATGGATATTAACATTTCTCCTCTAACTACTGAAATTTACACAGGTGCGATATTAACATTAAATGCTCAAGTTCTCGGTGGAACTGGCACCAAGTCTTACCGTTGGTTAAAAAATGGCCAAGTGTTTGCAATCACCAGCACACCATCCTTAGTAATTAACAACATAAACATGAACCATGCAGGCACATACACTGTTGAGGTAACCGATAGTACCCACACAAAAAGCAGTAACAATTCTGCTTTTGTGAAAGTCTACCCACCTATTTCTGTGATACAAGAGAATCTCAGTGGAACATATGCCAAAGGAGATAGAGTTGTCCTATCCGTTGAGGCTACAGGCGGAAAAGGAAGTTTACATTATATCTGGAAAAAGAATGGAATAAATTTGTCCGTTCCAGATATACCCTATCTTTTACTTTCACCTGCTACGGCAAATGACAATGGCATATATACCGTTGAGATTTATGATGAGATTGGAAATCCTCCATATGGTCGCATTACAGTGGGAGGAGTCAGTGAGGTATTTGTTTCAAATGATTTGAGTGTACAGGGTCCCTGTTCGGCTTGGGTGTATGAGGGGACTTCTGCTATCTCGCTCGTAGTGACTCCTTCTGGAGGAGTTCCCGGGTATAATTATCAATGGTTTAAGGATATAGACAATAATGGAGAATTGAACCCAGGCGAAGCATTAGCCAACTCATCCAAATATGACGGTGTGAATGAAGATACTCTGGAAATATATAACCTTTCATTAGATGACATCGGCGTGTATCGTTGTCTTGTCACAGATAATAATGGAACAGGGATAACCGTTGTTTCGAGTCCAGGTTATATGCATGTGCTGGAAGCCTTAACGATTACGGCACATCCTCAATCTGCAGGTCGGCATGTAGGACAATCTGTGGTCTTCCGAGTAGAGATTTCGGGGGGAATCCTTCCTCTACAGTATAAATGGTATGGTGTTAATCGTGGAGAATTAGACTCTTATTTATATCCCTTAGGGTCAGAACTTCTACTACAAAATCTAACCGAGGCGGATGAGGATGTATACTATGTTGAAATAAGCGATGCCGGATACCAAACAGTGACTTCAAATCAAGCACAACTGGTCATTGTTGATAATCCATTGGAAATAATATTACATCCTGTTGGAATACATGCTTATATCGACGAATTTAATGACTACACTCTTTCTGTCATGGCTGAAGGTGGATATGGGACTATTCAATATCTATGGTTATTAAACGGAGAACCCGCCCCAGGCATCAACAATCAACCTGACTACATCATCTCTCCTTTGAGCACAGAGTTCTCCGGAATTTACACATGTCAGGTATGGGATGAAGTTCCTGATAATATTCTACTATCTAATGAAGCCGATGTCCTAATAGGGGAACATATGAACATCGTGAGAGACTTAGAACGACAAATACTCGCCCCATACGATAAAGAACTTACCCTATCTGTATTAGTTTCTGGTGGATTAAACGAGTTAAATTATCAGTGGTACTTTATTGGTGAAAACGGAACTGTTGAGGTAGGGAATGATACAAATGCTCTCGAAGTGGGATTCCCAACAAGTGAAGATGATGGATATTATTATGTGAGAATATCGGATGAAAAAGAAGTTCTCTTTTCTGAAATGAGTAGAGTATATGTTGGCGAAGATTTGGCTATCGTTCGTGATCCCTTGGATCTCCTCTTATATTTAGACGAAGCAGAGTATTTTGAATTAGATGTAGAAACCACAGACGGCTTTGGAATAAAAGAATACGCATGGTTTAAGAACGGGGATCTACTGGTAGATTACAATACTTCACGCGTTTATGTTTCTCCAACATTAAGTGAATCCCTATCGGGAAATTATCATGTAGAAGTGCGTGATGTAAAAGATAATGTTATTTCGAATATGGCTCGTGTTCTGATTGGACCACGGCTGTTAATAACTCAACAGCCTGAAGGTGGTTCTATCGTTGAGGAAAGCAACTGGACTTTTGTTGTCGAGGTTACAGGTGGACTCGGAGATGTGAATTATCAATGGAGGTATCAACCTAACGGAAGTAGTGAAATTTATAACATTGGCGATAATTCACCTACTTTAACTATCGAAAGGGCCTCTGTAGAAGATAGTGGAATTTACTGGGTTGAAGTAAGTGATGATAAATCTTCCCTTGAATCGAATCATTGCTTATTAACAGTATCAAAAGGCATCCCTGCTTATAATATTATGTCTCTATGTATTTTTGTACTATCCATTGCCGTAATTGCTTGCATACTGCTGTGTCGGAAAAGAGCAAAGCAAAATTAAAAATCATAATAAGTGATTCTGTTCATTGTAATTTTTGGAAGGACTCGAAAGAGTCCTTCCTTATTTTTATTGGTAATGATTTAGATAATTTTGTCTTGAATTTTGGTTAAATATCGTCAAATTGGACCAACGAGAAAACAGGTACCGGTTGGAGCACATCTCTCCCTTTTAACACGGGTAGTTCAACAACAAAACCTGCCTCAATAGGTATCGCCTCTAATTGTTGAATTAATTTTATAACAGCCGAGACAGTACCTCCTGTTGCAAGAAGGTCATCAATAATAATAACTCTCTGGCTCTCTTTAAGGGAATCGGTATGCATCTCTATGGTGTCCCAACCATATTCTAATGCAAAACTCTCACTAATCTTTTCTGCGGGAAGTTTTCCTTTTTTTCTTGCTAAAACTAATGGACATTTCAAGGAATGAGCAATAACAGAACCAAAAATAAAACCTCTTGATTCAACGGCCACAATTGCATCAATACCCATAGATTTGTAACGCTCAATGAAACAGTTGAGGGCATACTGAAATGCCGGAGGGTTAAGAAGGAGCGTTGTAATATCCTTGAATTGAATTCCGGGTTTGGGAAAGTCGGAGACATTTCGAATAATGTTTTTCAAATCCATTGTCTTCTTCCCTTAATGTGTTTTGTTAAAAAAGTTCTTTATGCTCTTCTACATATTGACGGAGAAATTTTAAGGCTAACCGTTCCAGTTGTCGGACTCGTTCTCGTGTCATATTTAGAGCTTTGCCTGTCTCTGCTAATGTATAAGGTCTTCCGTCGATAAGCCCATAACGATAACGGATAATTTTCGCCTCGGTTTCGGGTAAAAGGTTGATAAGGAACTCCAGGTCGTGTTCTTTTTCTATATCTTGAGCAAAACTTTCTGTTCTCAATGCCGGATTTACTTTTCCACCCGTACGTGTGTCTCCATTCTCTTCGATATTCTGGACAAAATCGAAAGACATTACAGAATCGAGATATACCTGAAGTTGTTCTGCTTCATCCACGGATACACCTAAGATTTTTGACATATCCTGTACGGTGGGATGTAAACCTTTTTTTGTATAATGCTCTTCCAATATTTTGCGATACCTTGCCAAATTTTCATTTAAATACACAGGGACACGAACGGTTCTACTTTGATTGGAAAGTGCCCTTGTAATTGCTTGGCGAACCCACCAGGTAGCATAGGTTGAAAATTTTGTTCCCCTTCGAGGGTCAAAATTTTCAACGGCTTTCATCAAACCGAGGTTTCCTTCCTCTATCAAGTCCAAAAGAGAAACTCCATAATAAATATATTTTTTTGCAATACTCACCACAAGTCGTAAATTAGATAAGATTAGTTTTCGCCGTGCTTTTCCATCTCCTTTAAGAATACGGAAAGCTAATCTTCTCTCTTCTTCTGCACTTAGAAGAGGAATTTTTGAAATCTCTGCAATATATGTATATAACCCTCTTTCTAAAAAGGGATTTTTAATTAAACTTGTATCTTCCACTTCTTTCTACCCTTTATAAATTTCTCTTTTACTTGCATAAGGGAGACTCTTTAATAGTATACATATTTTTAATATAAATTAAAAATGGAACTTCATTTTATACATCGTCATTTTTGTTTCCAGCCTTTATATGTTGCTATAAACTAAATACATTTTATATGCTCAAATATTCCATTTAATTTATTATTTTTTTCGTTTCTTTGTCTTTTCTTTTTTCCCAGTAGGATACAGGTAATAATTTTTTGTATAGACATGAAGTTTGATATAAAATTGTTTATAATTGTGGTAAAAAGTAAAGGATAATACATGAAGAAGATAAAATGTCCAATAGTTGTTTTCTTTTTGATTGTTTTTCTGTATTCTGAATCCTATATTTATTCACAGCCCTCGGCCATCCCAAAATTTTCAAAAAAAGCAAAACTTCTCTTCCCGAATAGTGATTTTGAATATGGTAATCTGTATAATTGGCGTGCTTTTGGAAAGGCCTTTTTAAATCAACCTACTTTGGGGGATAATATATTTGCAAGAGAATCTCCTAAATCAGCCCTTCCTCAATGTTCATGGTGGGTCGGTTCTTATGAAAATTATCAGGGTTTACCGGGTCAAAATCCCGGAGACGCCCAAAAGAATGACGCGGTCGGAGAATTAGTATCAAGAACATTTATGATTGAAACCCCATATATTGGTTTTCTTATAAGTGGAGGTTCAAAGAAAACGACAGCAATTCGACTAATTGTAAATGGAGAGATTGTTCGAGAAACAACGGGACAAAATCATCCTCTTATGACACGGGAGTTCTGGGATGTAAAGGAGTATTTAAATCAGCCTGCAGTAATTTCCATTATCGACAAAGATAAGGGAATGTGGGGTTGTATCAATGCTGATGATTTTCGAGGATACTCGGTACCCGATAATATGTTATTGTTTCCTAATAGTGATTTCGAAATGGGAAATCTCAACCACTGGAAAGCTCAGGGCTCCGCTTTTGAAAGACAACCTACATTAGGAGATAATCCTTCTGTCCGAGAATATGGTAAACATTCGAATCACCAAGGGAAGTATTGGATAGGGACTTATGAATTATATCAAGGGAAACCGGGTGAAAAACCGGGTATGGTGCGAAAAGATGTGGCTTTTGGTACTTTGCGATCAGAACCTTTCAAAATACGCGGTTATGCTATCCGTTTTCTATTAGGTGGAGGGAAGGGCTCGGGATTGGAGGTTCGTCTTTATGTTGATGGCAAAGTAGTAATGACAGCCAAAAATGCAGAGAATAAAGAGGATATGAAATCTGTAATATGGACTGTTTCTAAATATAAGGGGAAGGACGCAGAAATAGAAATCATCGACGACAGCATGGATGCCTGGGGACATATTAATGTGGATGATTTCAGATATGTTCGACTGTTAGACGATATATAATTTTTTAATGGTGTGAAAAACAGCGTTCGCCGGTAAATAACATAGATGCACCGGCCCTGTTTGCTGTTTCGATTACATCATAATCGCTTACGCTACCTCCGGGTTGAAGAAATGCTTTAACACCTACACGGATAGCCGTTTCTACTGCATCCGGGAATGGGAAAAAACCATCTGAGGCAAGGACAGCCCCTTCGAGGGTTTCTTCTCCTTTATATTTCTTCTGTGCTTTTTCAATAGCCTGCTCAACGGCTCCGACACGGTCTTGTTGTCCTGTACCAACGGCAAGTGTCTGTCCATTTTTTACGATTACAACTCCATTCGAACGAACATGAATGTTCACATACCATGCAAATAACAAGTCCTCTAATTCTCTTTGTGAGGGGGTAATGGTACTCTCGATTTTGCCTTTTTTGGAATGTTCTGCACGGGCTTTTATAAAGTCTGCGGGACTCTTTATTTTTGTCAAATAAGGTTGTGCTAACACGATACTTCCATCATCAAATACTTTCATTTCCCAGGCATAAATATCGTCACCAATATATTTCGGCAGTCGGTCTAATGGAGGAACTTTAATAATGCGTATTTCCTTATTCCGTTTGTACTTTTCGGAATTGTTTAAAACAGATAATGCTGTGCTTGTGAAACTGGGTGCCGAAACTCCTTCGATAACGGTTTGCATAATTTCTTCAGCAGTTGCTTCGTCTACCTCTGTATTAAAAGCAACAACTCCGCCGAATGCTGCTTGAGGGTCTGCATCACGAGCCCGACGATACACATCTGCAAGAGTCTGCCCTTCTTGTTGGATAGCAACACCGGAAGGATTACAATGTTTCATCACTGCACACGCAGGTTTGTTTAAAAATTTCAAAATGCCAAAGGCATGATGAAGGTCTTCTAAATTAGTTTGAGACAAACCACTTTTCCCTGTCTTTAATATTTGATAAGCTCCTAAAAAGACCTTTTCTCCTTCAACCGGTCGATAAAAAGCAGAAGGCTGATGGGGGTTCGTTCCATATCGAAGGTCTTCTACTTTAATCCATTGTCTTCCCATAATTTCTATTGTTTCTGGGAATGACCCTTCGACTTTGGTTCTATACATTGCTTTTAGATCATTATTTTTAGGATCCTGACTCATAGTAAATACTCCCCAAGTTTGAAATTAGCACCATTTTAACATACACTCTTAAAATATGAAAAATTGACAACATTTCATAGAGGTTCGGGTATATGTCTCATTTGTTTTACTTTTTTATAGATTCCTCCACACCGAAAGAAGGAGAAATCATATTGCAAGGGGAAGAAGCTCATCATGCAATTCGTGTTGTCAGGGTGAAAATTGGGGAACCTATTGGTTTTATCGATGGTGCCGGAAGTAAATGGTTTGGGGAAGTGGTTCATATTTCCAAGGACAAACTCATAGCAAAAATATTGCAGTATCAGTATATTGCAAGAGAGGGACCTCGTCTCTCTCTTTTTTTAGGTTGGCTGCATCGTGATAGTGCAATCGAAACTATTATAAACTATGGAACTGAATTGGGGGTTTCTGAATTCCATTTTTTTCAGGCAGAACACTCTACACGCCCCATCCGTTTTTCGGAAAAAGTGAAAAAATGGATGGTTCAAGCATGCAAGACAACAGGAAGGGAATGGCTCCCTGTGTTAAATGGGTATAAAAATTTAGAAACAGCCCTCGCGGATTTTCATGGAACTCTTTTAGCTGCAGTCATCCAGTCTCATGCAATCTCTATTCAACAAATAACAGATGTGTCTAACTGTGGCCTTATTATCGGACCAGAAGGAGATTTATCGGAACAAGAATTGAGTATTGCAAGGGAACATGGAGCCATTTCTGTACATTTAGGTCCAAATATCTATCGGACAGAGTTATCTGCATTGTTAGGTGCGGTTCTCATTATGCAAAAACAAAAACGATTTGATAATCCACCGAACAAGTTTTTTATTTGACCAATAATGTATGTTTTTAGCAAAATAAAAAGAACATTGAGAACATGGAGATATAGATATGAGTGAAGATTGTCTTTTTTGTAAGATAGCACGGAAGGAGATTCCTTCTACAGAGGTCTATTCAGATGAAGAGTTTTATGCTTTTCGAGATATACATCCTGCAGCACCTGTGCATGTATTGTTAATTCCCCGAAAACATATTGCCCGCATAACAGATGTGAATGAGGAGGATACAGCCTTGCTGGGGAGGATGCTACTTCGTGCTAATGATATTGCAAAAAAGGAGGGAATCGCAGAACCCGGATTCCGTTATGTTTTAAGTTGTAATGCGCAGGGTGGACAACTTATTTTCCATATTCACTTACACATATTAGGCGGTAGAGATTTGGGTTGGCCCCCCGGATAATCACAAGTAGAAGGATAATGATGTATATTGATGTTGACACAAAACTTTGTGCGGTGATAGGACATCCTGTTCGACATTCTTTATCTCCGACAATCCACAATGCGGGATTTCAAAGTTTAGGACTTAATTATGTGTATCTCGCTTTTGATATAACGGATGTGGAGTCTTGTCTTCGGGGAATGCGTGCAATGGATAATTTTCGAGGAATCAGTGTAACGATTCCCCATAAAGAGACGGTTATTCCTTTTCTTGACGAAATTGACGAAATCGCAAAAAAAATAGGGAGTGTAAATACCATCACACACGAAGGAGATAAACTGATTGGGACTGTTACCGATGGGATAGGGACTTTGAATGCTTTTATGCGGGCAGGGATTGACTTAACGAATAAAAGGATTCTATTTCTGGGAGCAGGTGGGGCGGTTCGTGCTGTTGCATTCACTTTTGCAGAGAAAACTCGACCTCAGCAAATAACGATACTGGGAAGAACGCCTTCTCGACTGGAACGATTGATGGAGGATTTAAAAAAAGCCTATCCCTATCTCCAGTTTCGTGAGGGGTACTTACATGAAGATTTTGAAGAAGATATAAGGACTCATGACATTATTATACAGGGAACACCTGCTGGTATGTCCGGACATTCTGAAGATAAATTTCATTTTCCATATCATTTATTAACCCCACAACACATAGTAATGGACATGATATATAGACCTTTATATACGGATCTCTTGCTAAATGCCCGGAGAAAAGGTTGTAAAATAATCACAGGGATTGAAATGCTCCTGGAACAAGCGGGGTTGCAATTTGAAATATGGACGGGGTACCCCGCTCCTTTAGAAATCATGAGAAAATCTCTCGAAAAACTATTGAAATAGACTGCGGGATAGTGTATAGTTATAATTATAATAAAGGAGAATAATTTATGAGGGTGCAGTCTTTTATAGGTAAGGCGAGCGTGGAAGGGCTTCATCAAATGGACCACTTAATCAATGACTGGATTAAACGCACGCGCCCAAAAATACTACAAATTACACAATGTCCTTGTTCTACAACGAGACATGATGGTAGGGACCAGGAAACAATTATAGTGGTAACAATTTTATATCAGGAAAGCGAGGTCTAAGGAATAAATGTCATTTTATTATTAGAGAAATGATTCTTTACATCATTTATCCATTCGGCGGGGTAACATTTTTTGGTCTAATTGGAAATAGACAAATGTAAAATATCATAATATTACAGTTATCAATTTATAATTCCACAATAAAGATAAACTTATGCAAAAGGGACAAGTTATGGATTTTGATAAATATTTTAATATTGAAACAATTATTCCTTTATTAGAACCTAAATCAAAGCAAGATGTTCTCTCTACATTAGTCGAAGTAATAAAGAAAGAGAATAAGATACCTGAAGGAGAAGATATCCTTTCTGCAATAATAGAGCGAGAGTCAATTGATAGCACAGGCGTTGGAAATGGTCTGGCTTTACCCCATGCAAGGATTCGAGATTTGAAAAAGATCATTACAGCAGTGGCACGGATCCCCGGAGGGGTTGACTTTGTTGCTCAGGACCGCAATCCTGTATTCCTTACGATTATGATATGTTATCCTCCTACTCTAAGTCATGTTTATCTAAGTTTGTTAGCAAGTATATCTAAAGTTTTTCAGAAAAAAGAAAATCTTCAGGCAATGATAAAACAAACGACAGCGAAGGCCATTTATGAAAAATTATTGGAATTATTGAACAAACTTGATGAACATACAAAACCGACTTCTGTAAAAAAGAAGATATCTATTGGTGACAGAGAGCATGCATCCTCATCGACTATCTCAGAAATTCATTTACTCATACGCTTACAACTTCATGATGAAGAATTAAAAGGCAATCCAAAAGGAAAAAAACAAATTCAACAAAAAATTGATAATCTGAGATCTTTGATTTCCACGAAAACACTCGGACATTATGACCAATTGAAGGAAAAGAGACCTCCTGCAGTTGTACCTATAGAGGGCGATAGATGTCAAGGGTGTTATATGGCATTACATACAGATTTTGTCCAAAATGTTCGACAGGAACAAGATAATTTATACATGTGTCCTAATTGCAAACGGTATGTTTATTGGATTTAACAAACAAGAACCCTGTTAAACATGGATAGAAAAAAGATTGAACAACATATCGTTAATTCTCTCCTTTTCCAGGGTTTGTTTCCGGAAGAGATAAGGAAATTTATTGAACAGGGACTTATAGTACATTTTCAAAAAAATGAGGTCGTGTTTTATCAGGGAAATATGGGGAGTCAGGTATATCTTATCCTTCAGGGAACTATAGGTATTTATCAAGGGGAAAAAGCGATTGTTTATCTGGGTGAGGGGGAAATTTTTGGGGAGATGGCCTTAATAACAAAACAACCTCGGTCCGCTACAGCAATAGCAATTGAAGATTCCTCTCTATTCGTGTTTAGTGAGACAACTTTTGAAAAATTGCTTACAAAAAAAACTGCGGTCCGTCTGCTTCTGAATCTCGTTCATATCCTTTGTGAACGATTGAAAAATACAACTCAGGTAATAAGAACATAATATTTGTTAAACAGGTTTAACCTTATTCTTCTGAGAATTTGTAAGTTTTCCTTTTCTTTGTTATTATTTCTTGCAATGCATAATTATCATAATCAGATAAAGGATTGTATATGCTGACTCATTTTACATTTCTTGATGCGGGAATTGTAGGTTTCTATCTACTATTAACAATTATCGCTGGACTGGCGGTCCGGAAGTATGTTGGTAAAGTTGAACATTATCTTGTTGCCGGGCGAGAAATGAACCTTTATTTGGGTATCGCTTCGTTGGCCGCAACAGAGTTTGGAATTGTTACCTGTATGTATACCGCACAAAACGGTTTTAAGATGGGTTTTGCAGGAGCAACTCCCGGTATACTTCAAACAATTGCTATGCTTGTAGTAGGGATTACCGGATTCTGTATCAAACCTTTACGCGATGCAGGCGTTATGACAATTCCAGAACTTTTTGAAAGACGTTTTGGACCCACTGTTCGTTGGTTAGCGGGTGTGGTTATTGTTCTCGGAGGATTATTAAACATGGGTGTGTTCTTACGGACGGGAGGTGAGTTTTTACTTCTCACCGCCGGATTTAATCCGGAGGCTTTTGCCCAATCTTATAAACTCGAAATCATGATGACAATTCTACTTGTTATCGTTGCACTTTACACAGTGCTTGGGGGAATGCTTTCCGTTCTTGTAACAGATTTTCTCCAGTTTATTATCATGAGTCTAAGTATGCTGGTGGTTACGGTTTTGATTTTTATTAAGATAGGTTGGTCCCCATTGGTTGAAGCGGTACAAAAACATCATGGTCCTGCGGGGTTTAACCCCTTCTTAATGGAACGCGGATGGGAATTTGTTCTGTTTAATTTGTGCTTGCAGTTTGCTGTTGTATTAACATGGCAAGCCGTAATTCAGCGTATTCTTTCTGCCAAAAGTACAAAGACAGGGAAACAAATTTATATACACACAAGTTTCTTCTTTACAGCACGATTTCTTATTCCCGGACTTTGGGGAATTGCAGCTCTGGCTACACTGACTCCGGAACAGATTGGCGGGAATACTTTATATGCGATGCCTAAATTTTTAAGTATCTTTATTCCAACAGGATTGATGGGTATTCTTATAGCGGGAATGCTTGCGGCGGACATGTCTACGGATTCAGCATATATGCTGACCTGGGGAGGTGTTATTTATAATGATATTCTGGCTCCTTTCCGTAAAAAGAAACAATGGACGGAAGAAAAAGGTGTGCTCATAAATCGGTTTATTGTCGCCTGTATTGGGTTGTTTTTGTTGTTTTATGGGTTGTGGTATCCCCTAAAAGGGAATTTGTGGGATTATCTGGGAGTAACAGGGACGATATACTTATCCAGCATGTCCGTTTTGTTGATTGCTTGTTGTTACTGGAAAGACGCAAATAGTTGGGGGGCCATTGGAGCGATTTTATGTGGGGCTATTTTCCCTATCGGTTTTCTGGTATTGCAACAACTCCCGGCAACTTCGGAATGGGCACAACATATAGGTCCCTATAAATCAGGACTCGCCTCTTATTTAATCTCTGGAGTAGCAATGGTTATTGGGTCATTATTAAAAAAATACACGGTTTTAAATAACACAGCAGGAGTGAATTCATGAAAATATTCTGGTTATTGGTCGCTATATTTTGCATTGTGTGGTATTTCTCCATGACTTTTTATGTAGGAATACGAGGTTTCTTTGACATCCAGGAGATGTTAAGAGCCCTCAAATCGGATAAACACCAACTATATTCTACCCGAGAAGATAATCAATCCTGAATATGGGATATTTTTATGTCTAAAAGTGAGCAAGTTCAATAATGGGGATGGGCGTTTTCCACTTACCGTGGGGCAAATCTGGAAACTTCATCTTTTTCCCACCGGCAGAAGCAGACTCCTCTGATAGAGGAATAATTGCAGACCATGTAGCGGAGTCATATACAATCGGTAGTGAGGTTTCTCCTGTTCTTATAGTACGAACCAATTCTCGCACCGTGATATAATCTCCAAGTCCGTGTCCTCCTACACCTATCCCTGATTTCTCGTATTCCAGTCCATAAAGGATGCGAATACTTTTCCATAGAAGGGTTAAAATCTTCCCAGGTATCTTTTTGAGGACTTATTCCTTCCAGATAGATTTTTTGTAAGGAGCCGAAATAGATACCTTTTGTCCCCTGAAGTCTGAATATAGAATCATAAGGTCTTAGTAGTGTTGTATCATGATAGAGGGTTATCGTCTTTCCTAATATGTCTGGAGTATGGTGGTATTGATATCACCATGTTTAATCTTTATTTTTGACAGAGCGTGGTCGGGACCAAATTTTTCTCTAAAGTATTCTTTCATTCCTCGTGATGGGGTGGAATCACTATATAAAGAAGGGAAACGGTCTCCGCAGTTTATGTTAAACTATTGGGAAATGGGGCCAACAGAATGTGTAGGATAGTTGTTTTCTTTTCGATGGATAATACCTTTGCCTCTCCATGTCAATTGGCTTCTTCGTCAGCAAGAAGAAAGCGACAGTCGTTTTGATAACCTCCTTCTACATGAACGACTTCACCCAAAAGCCTTCTCGGACCATCCGAAGTAAGGTTAAAGGCTCCTTGAAATAACATACATTTTCCATTAAATAACACAGTTGTCCTGTAATTTCTGATGTTCTAACAAGGGACTCACATTCTTTCAATGTAATGTATACGGGGACTTCTAATGCAGAAATTTATCCTGCCTGCATCTAATAAATGTCCTCTATTAACAACACCCACAATACCTATTCGTGCTTTCTGTTTTATAGCTTTGTTTTGTGCTGTAGATAACAATAGAGGAGAAATAGCCGTGGTAATAGATATAGATTTTATAAATCCTCTCCGAGATATCTCTTTCTCACTCACAGAATTTCTACTAATCTATAAATTAATGAGGAAGGCCAAAACACCCAAATTAAAATGTTCTTTCTGAATGTCCAGATACAATATTTTGCGGAGTTGATAGATTCGTCCGACCAATTCACCCTGATGAAAAATTCCAGATTGGATTAACCAATATGTCTCCGGTTGAGGATCATAAATATTGATGAGATATGCAGAACCGTAAAAGGAAAACCGGGGTTTAATACATGCAATTTTTTTTTCATTTTGATAAACATCTAAAACGGAGGGTTTTTTGTAGGTAAAGGAAATAGAGAACCAACTGCGTTTTATAAAAATAGTACATATCTCTTTTTCCAAAGCGTCTTTTACGAGCCAACCGTGATTTTTTGCTTCTATAAAGTACTGGATTTCACCGGCACGGTTTACACAAGACGATAAAGCTCCGCCTTTCTCTTTTAGGGAAATTAAGTATAATTCATGCTTTTCGAATGGGTCGGGAAAATCCAGTGTTTCTTCTTTGGTAGAACCGTGGGCTTCTGCAAGGCATTTTCGCCACCGAAGTTCGCCCACAAGGGATTTTACTGTGAACAAGATAAAACCTAATAAAGTAATAACAACTAGTGCTATTGTTCCGGCATAAGAAAGTTTTTGAATTCCTAAAAGTAATCCCCAAAAGGTTAAAGCAAAAGAAAAAATGACAAATACAGAGTAAATAAATAAACTAACCGGGTTTATTTGATATACCAACTTTGGAAGGGTAAAATAGCAAACCGCTCTTTCGTAATCACTTAAAAAATCATCCATTTCTATCTTTGGCATGGATGAACAAATTCCTTCTATTCGGTTTTTTTAAGATTTTTAGCGTCTATGTATATTTTACTTATAACCTCATCTATACAGGAAGAAAAAGTTTTTACCAACTCGGATACTTCTTTATCGGGGGATTCTTTTTCAACAGAATAAATTTTTTGGGCTAGTACTTCCATATTAACGGGATTCAAAAATTGCACAATTAATTTTATGCTGGCAATCGGAAGGTTTGGCGTTTCTATTTCTTCAAAGTTAAGGACATCAATATGTAGATAATAATCGGGTGCATTTTTTGGGGATTGATGGCATAAAAAAGTTTGATTTATTCTGTTTGTTATCAATTCCTCCAAACTAGAAGCCCAAAGATGAACGGAATAATAATCTATTTGAACAGAGTTTTTACGAACCATTATCTCTTTTCTTTTTAATGCTTCTGTTAAACGAATACTTGAAACTTGAAGACATAATGGCATTTCATTTTCAATGGGTTTTATTGTATTTTCAAGAGTGTAATAATGTAAGGCTGGAGCAGAGATACAGCCTGATAATATTAGAATGATACATAAGCAATAAGAAGTCCACCTGATTTTTTTTAAGGAATTTCTTTTGCGAGAAGAAAATGTAACCATGCTTTATTTTTTACCTCCCGGGACTTTTCCTGTAAGTATTGATTGAGGTTGTTCTGCTAAGGTTTGGGACAACAGACGCAAATTGCGAATGGTTTCCTTAATATCCAAAATTAATTCGTCGATATTTCGTTTATTTTTACCCATCCAACTTCTCGCTTCTGCTGATAAATTATCCATATTACCCGTAATTTTTTCCACATTGTTTAATATCTTTTCCAGGTCATCTGCGCTATTTTCGGTTATAGATTGTACCTTTGCTAAAACAACTTTTACTGAATTTAAAGAATCGTGAACAGAACCTCGGTTTTCTGAAATGATAGCATTTATCTGTTCTACAACTTTCTGTGTATCTTTTTCTATTTCTTTAATGTTTTTCAAAATCTCGGCAATTTGGGGTTTTTGTTCTTTTACAAGAGTATTAAGTTCGTCTATGAAATCTGTTCCCTTTTCGAGTGTTCCACTAAGTTGTTGTGTCAATTCTGTAATCCGTGCTTTAGTTTCACCGGTCGATTCAGATTGTCGAATTCTATCCATTCCCAGAAAGTCGGTTAAATCATCCAGGAGTCTCTCTACTTTTACAATAGTGGTTGAGAAATCAGGGATTTCGACCAGTCCTCCTGTTTTATTGATAGAAGGGATGGTACTTTCTTCTTCTAATACGGGAGCATCTGCTTCTCCTGTTGAAATTTCAAGATGTCTTGCAGAAGTGAGGGAAACCTGTTCTACAGTAGCGATACATTTTTGGTTTAATACAATATCCGGTGAAACCGCAATCTTAACGCATACCTGACTGGGGTCTTGGTTATCAGGATAAATATGTATAACTTTCCCAATTTTTAATCCTCCGAAACGAACATCGGCCCCACGGTCTAAACCCAATGTGTTCTTGAATTTAGTGTAGTAAATTTTTGTTCCCGTGTTGGGACGATAACCTCGCACCAGGAGGACAAATAATACAAGAATGACCACACTAATCAGGACAAATAATCCAGCGATAATCTCTTTTTTTGTAAACTCACTTGCTTTTGAACTCATCTTACACCACCATGTATCTTTTATTTTATTATTACATATCTTCTAAAGAATCTAAAATTGCGGAAGTAGATTGATTTTCTTCGGGATTTGGTGTTCGTGTAAAAAACTGGCGAAGATAGGAATTGGAATTTAATTCCATCTCTTTCAAATCCCCGATAGCAACAATCTTCCCCGCATGTAATAAACAAACGCGGTCTGCAATAATTTGTACACTTTCTAAATCATGGGTAACTACGACACTGGTTAAGTTAAATGTGTTTTGCATTTTCCGAATGAGATGGTCTAAACCTGCTGCAACAATAGGGTCTAAACCAGAAGAGGGTTCGTCATAGAATATAATTTCTGGGTCTAACGCCATTGCACGAGCAATTCCTGCTCTTTTTTTCATTCCTCCACTCAATTGAGAAGGATATAAATTTGAACATCCACCTAATCCCACAAGGTCTAATTTTATCTGTGTCATAATATCAATTGTTGAATCGGCAAGGTGGGTGTGTTCTTTTAGTGGTAATGCGACATTTTCGCCCACAGTCATCGAGTTAAAAAGAGCCGAATTCTGGAAACACATCCCTATGCGTTTGAGAAGTTTTATTTGTTCTTGAACACGGATTGTCGTAACATCTTTTCCAAACATCAAAATTTTTCCAGAATGAGGACGGATCAATCCGACCAGCGTTCGTAAAAGGGTACTTTTTCCGCATCCACTTCCTCCCAAAATAACAAAGATTTCTCCTTTCTTAACTTTAAAGGAAATATTATCTAAAACCCGTCTTGTTCCATATTGAACAATAAGGTTTTCTACTTCAATTACATATTCACTGTTATTGTTATTCATCATTCTGTAAAATAAAATAATGCGGTCCAGATTAAATCTACAACTATTATTGTAAAAATAGAGGTAACTACAGAAGAAGTTGTCATTTTGCCAACGCTTTCTGCACTACCTTCGACTTGAAAACCACGATAAATACCGACCCAACAGATAGTCAAACCAAAGAAAATACTTTTTACTATCCCCGAAAATAAATCTTTGGATACAAGGGCGTTTGCAGTCTGGTCAAAATATGCCCAGAAATCAATCCCAAGAATACCAACCGCAACAATAAAACCCCCTGCAATCATTATTGCCATTGAAAGCACGGTAACGCAAGGAACTGCAATTACCATACCAATAAATTTGGGCACTACTAAAAATTTAACGGGATTCAGTCCCATTACCATAAGGGCATCTACTTCCTCAGAAACTTTCATTGTCCCTATTTCCGCAGTTATAGCGGAACCACTCCGTCCTGTAATGAGGATGGCTGACATTAACGGAGCCAATTCTCGCAATGCAGAGATACCAACCAGATTTGCCATAAATATGGTTGCACCCCATTGTTGTAAGGTGTAGGCAGACTGCATACCCATAATAATTCCAACCAATAAAGAAATTAAACCGACTATGGGTATGGAACGAAAACCATATTCCACAAAGTGCTCTATAGCACTACGCCATCTCAATCCTCGCCCTAATAACGGCTGTAAAAATAACCAATTTAATGTGTCCATAATCAGGACACAAACTACAAGTGCAGAGTGCACTCCGTTCAAAAAAATCTGACCGATTTTACCCAAGAACGAAACTATCATTCTTTAATTGCTCTCTGTAATCTGGAAAACAGTCTCTAACCGCGACAGGTTCAAAACTTTTCGAACAGCATGAGAAGGAGACAAGATCTGGAATATTTTTTTCTGTTTTGTTGCAGAACGAAGCCCCTCGACCAATGTCGCTACCCCGGAAGAATCCATATACTCGACATGGGAAAGTTGTACAGTTATTGTCTCTTTTGATTTATCAATTGCCTCCAGAAGAGACTTTCTTAAGTTAGGAGAAGTATAGAGGTCCACCTGTCCCGATACCTGAATTTTATAATTTCCATTTTGTTCGATTGTTTGAATTTCAATTGACATTATTTAACCTTTCCTAAACGCTTTTTTCTTCGTGTTCTTAATATAAGACAATTTTTCCCGTCCTCATTGACATGGAAAGAAACTTCATCAAAAGCCCGTCTTAAAATTATAAGACCGAGCCCATGTGGTTTAATACTCGCAGGTTCTATGTTTTTACTTTTTTCTCTATTTAAAAAATCTTTCGGGGGACAGGTTCCACAGTCCTGTAATTCAAATTCAAGCCATACAGTCCCCAAGCGTGCTGATAACTGGATAAATTCAGATCTCATGCCATGGTAAGCATGACGGATACAATTTGTACAGGCTTCATCTAATCCCAATACCATATCATCTATTTTTTCCTGTGAAAAATGGGCCGCTTCGAGATAGTTACGAACTAAAGCCCGAACCGGCTTTAGTAGTTTTGGATGTGAGCGAAAAGTAATTGTAAAATCATCACGCATGACTCAACCACCGGAATAGTAATAGTGTGCAATCATCATGGGGAAGATTGGGCGTGGTATATTTTTGAACTTTCTGTAAAACATCCCGAACTGTTTTTTCAGCATTTTCAAAGTGCAAGGTCTCGATAGTCTTTTTTAACCTATCTATACCAAATTCCCTATCTGTAATTTTTTTATCATTGTCTTCTTTCCGTGCCTCAATAATCCCATCGGTAAACATTATAATAGCGTCTTCTTTTGACAAAATGTCTTTGTCTTCTTTCCATGTAGACGCCGGCAATACACCCAGAGGGGGTCCGGAAGGATGGAAACAATACTCTGTTTTATGATTGTGCCACCATAAAACCGGTAAATGTCCTGCGTTTACTGATGAAAGTTCTCCTGTCTTTAAATTAACAATGACATAACATAAAGAACAGAACATTCCCTGCTGTCCATACTCGAATAGGTCTTCATTTAGGGCATTCAATACTTCTATTTGTGAAGACAGTCGTTGTGCCTGGATACGAAATTCTGTAAGTAGCCGAACCATAGCAAGAGAAGCGGGCATCCCTTTACCCGATACATCTCCAACAATAAAACCCAAACGATGGTCTGGGAGTAGAATTACATCAAAAAAATCTCCTCCCACTACTTTTGCGGGAAGGGTTTGGGCAAAAATATCACAATTTTTGGGGATTGTATTCCAATTATTAAAAAGAAAGCCTTGTTGAATATTTGCAGCGGTCTGGAGTTCTTGCTCTAACCGATATTTTTCAATCAATTCTTTATACATCTTTACATTTTCTATGGCTAATCCCGATGCATTCCCTACGGCAGAAGCAAGGAGTAATTCTTCTTCTGAGTATCGATTCTTGTCGGATACTGTGTCCATGTAGAGTAAGCCTAAAACTTTTTCTTTAGCACGAAGCGGAGCACAGATAACAGATTGGACATTTAATGTAATAATGCTCACCGCTCTTTTTAATTCATCACTATCCATAATATCCTGATAAAGTAAACTCTGTCGTTCTTTAACTACTTTGTAAATCACCGTATTACTAATTCGAATCCTATTTATAGGAACAACAATCAAATGTCCTCCTTCCCACTGGTGCACCCGGGAACATTGTGGGCATGGGATTATTTTCCCTTCTTCATCGGTAAGCAGAATAGCCCCATGGTCTATAGGAATTACATGAGAAGTGGCCTCGATAATCTTGTTTTGTAATTCACAGAGGTCAAAATTGGTAGAGATGTCATTAATTACTTTACATAAAGTTTCTAATAGTAGGGTTGCACGCTGTTCTCTTGTTGGAGAAACTGTAGTCTCATCCATACTAAGGAAAGAACGAGTGACAATTGAGTGTTGTTGTTCTTCTTCTGTTTTTTCAGCAATGTTTGTAGGTTTGCTATTCTCTTCAATTTCAAAACGAAAAACCGTTTTTCCTATTTGAACAGTATCCCCTGAATGTAATTCCCCAGACACCATTTTTTGCCCATTGATATATGTACCATTTGTACTACCTAAATCTTTCCATCTATAACTATCCTCACTTTGAATAAGTTCAAAATGTTTACGGGAAACAGATGGGTCCTCTATAACAATGTTACATTCCTTTGTTCTTCCTACGATTAAATGAGAATAAACAGGTATTTTCTCTCCGTTATCCTCTTTAACCAAATAGGCTTTGGGCACTGCTACTCTCCCAACTCATGTTTATTGCTTTATTTTTATATATAGAATACTCATTTTATTATAATAAGTTCCAATAAATAATTTGTTTTTAGAGATGCAGAAAATTTTCACTATTGCAAAATATAGCAAGTGGTATTAATGTATTCTTTTCTCTATTAATTTTAGCACATATAAAGTTTGCTTTTGCTCCCTTTCTAAAACGGAATCGTGGTATTTTTACTTTTAGTATTCTGGCTGGAACTATTGAAGCACATTTAAAACACCTATCTAAGGATTGTGATGTACTCTCCTTCCAGATAGGAATACAAGCCAGTAAAGGGGTTGCACTCCCTGCGAGATAAGGAGTTCCTTTTAAGCAAATTTTTCCATCTTTCTTCAATTCTACCTCTGTCCCAAATTCACGATATACTCCCGCCGGCATACCCATCAATTGAGTTGCATCAGAAATAAGAATAACATTGTTATATTTTTTACATTTTGCAATAGTTTTTAAGATTGCCGGCGGAAGATGGTGTCCATCAGCAATAATGGAAACAGATAATCTCTCTTCTGCAAGGGAATACCAGATAGGGTTATCATGCCGATGTATGTAGTTATGAATGCCATTGCCAAGATGGGTGCAGAGGCGAGCCCCTGCATCTACTGCTTTACGCATTATCGTTATATCTGCATTATGATGTCCTAAAGAAACATGAACACCTTTTGATACTAAATATTGAATGAATGGAATCGCATTTTTCTGCTCTCCTGCTAAAGTAACATACAGAATTTTGCCACCCGTTGCTTGGTAATATTTTTCAAACTCTTTAATTGAAGGGGGTCTTATGCATTCTTTTGGATGGGCTCCACGGGGACCGTCTTCTGCTGAAATCCATGGTCCTTCTAAATGGATTCCGGGAATGGCAAAAGATAATTCCTTATTTTTTCTAAGGCTGTCTCCAATAATTCTACAAAGGAATTCCGTTTTTTCAATAGAATTAGATACAAGAGTGGGAACCCAGCGGATAACTCCTGATTGAAATAAGCGATGTGATAATTCTAACAGTTTATCTTCTGTTAAATTTTCGTCCTGAATGCTAATTCCAAAGCCACCATTTACCTGTATATCAAAAAGTAATGGTGCGATTATAGTTTCTTCATCACCTATATCTGCTGATTTTGGATTTGAACTTTCTTTTATCTGGACAATAACCCCATCTTTTACCGTACATACTACAGTTTTTCCTCCACTAACAGGGGTTCCATAAATAGTAATTGTATTTTTCGGTTTCATTTCTTGTTTTATATAGTTTATTTGTTAGTGTTCATTAATTCTTCATAAAAACTGCAATAAACGCGTACCCCTCTTTTTAAGAGAGGCAAGTTCTGGTGCTCATTGGGACCGTGTATTCCGTCATCGGGTAAAGCAAAGCCTAACATAATAGAATCTAATCCTAAAATTTTTTGTAACCATGCCACCACGGGGACACTTCCTCCTTCTCTACGGAATAAGGGAGCGCACCCAAACTCTTTTGATAAAGCGGTTATTGCAGATTGCATATAGGGTGATTTTAAATTCATTAATGCGGGTGGAGAACATGAATGTAAAGATAAATTCCATTTTATTTCAGTTGGACACCTTTGCAGTAAAAACTCGCGGAGATATTCTTCTATTTTTTCTGGTTCCTGCTCAGGAACTAAACGCATGGAAATTTTAGCCCGTGCTTTTGATGGTAAAACAGTTTTAGCCCCTTCCCCTGTAAAACCTCCTGTAATTCCATTGACCTCCAGAGTAGGTCGTGCTCCTATGCGTTCTACGGTGCTATAGCCTGCTTCACCGTAAAGTTCTGACATTCCTACGATATTTTTCCATTCCTCATCTGAATGGGGAATCTGGGACAGTAAAGTTCTCTCTTCGTCTGTTAAAGGTTTCACCTTATCGTAGAAATGAGGGAGTGTTATTTTTCCATTGGCATCATGCATTTTGGCAATTAACTCGCACAATACATGGATGGGATTTCGTATGGTTCCTCCATACAAACCACTATGTAAGTCCTGTTTAGGTCCTTTCAATTCCAGTTCAAAATAGGCAAGTCCACGAAGACCATAAGGAATCGATGGAATGTCCGGGGCCAATACTCCTGCATCACAATTTAGAGCAACATCTGCTTTCAATAAGTCTTTGTGCTGTAATAGGAAAGTTTGCATGTTGGGAGAGCCAATTTCTTCTTCTCCTTCAATAATATACTTTAAATGGATGGGAAGGGGACTATTTGCCAACCATGCTTGTGTTGCAAATATCTGTGCCAATAACTGTGCTTTCATGTCAGAGACCCCTCTGCCATACATACAATCGCCCTTAATAGTCGGCTGGAAAGGCTTTGTCTCCCATTCGTGCTCCGGATCAACAGGTTGAACATCGTAATGTCCATAAATAAGGAGTGTCAGAAGAGGATTCGATGCTTTATATTCTGCAAAAACAAGTGGATGTCCATCTGTATGCATTATTTCCACATGATGAAAATTCAATTTCTGGAAGTATTTTTCCAACCAGTGGGCTGTCCGAAGGACTTCTACTTTATAAGTAGGCAAGGTGGATATTGAAGGAATAGAAACAAATTCTTTTAAATCCTCCAGAAATTGTTCCCAATTTTTCTCAATGTAAAGAGAATACTTATCCCAAATACTCACTTCTTTACTCCTCTATATAAAATTAAATTACTGTATAGATATAAAATTTTCAAAAAATAAAAAACAGAACTACGACATCATATTAATGCCGTAGTTCTTATTGCTTTATGTAGAAAACAATGGTATGGTTCGGTTTTAAAACTACTTAATTACGATTCAATTATAAATCGCTTGCGTCTACACCCGTTACAAGCCAATTCCCGTTCTCTTTGGTAAAAACCATTTCGACGGTAGTTGCACCGAAACTTGCACGGACATCAATTGGATAGGCCGTTGCAGTTGAACCTTCCACTTTAACTTGCATCTTGCTCAAATCGATTTCTACCCCCTCTAAATAACCTACATCAATGGCTTGTTGTAAGAACTCACGAGCACCTGCTTTGTCACCCCATTCATAATGCTCAAATTTTTCTGAGAAGATAGCCATAATACCATCTACATTTTTGGCTTTCATTGCTTCTGCGAATTTGTTAACTTGTGCAGTTACAGCCTCTTCCGGGGTTACCTTTTTTGCCGTCTGACAACCAAAGAGTATCCATGATACACAGACAATTACCATGACCGTGGAGAATAAGTAGAATTGTTTTTTCATATTTTGCCCTTTCTCAGTTAATGATTCTTTTGCTGTTTCGTTGTAAAAAAAATATATTAATTTATATCACTTTTGGGTTTAAATTTCAAATTTTCCAGAGTTTACTTTGTTAATTAACAAATGAACTTTCTTCTGGATAAAAGGCACCACTTCTTTTAGGAACCATTGATTTTTCTTTAACCAGAGATTATTCCGAAATGAGGGATGTGGACAGACAATTATTGGAGGATAATATGTTTTCCATGCCATAACAGTTTCGGTTAGAGTAGGAGGTAATTGTTTTTCTAAAAACAAGTTATGAGCATAGCGACCCACCAGCAGGATAAGTTCAAAATAGGATGTTAACGGAAGCAATTTGCTCCACCATAAATAAACACATTCCTTTCGAGGAGGCAAATCTCCACCATGTGTATCCCGACCGGGATAACAAAAACCTGTTGGTAGGATTGTAAAATATCGTGTGTCATAGAATTGTTCACGAGAAACCTGTAACCAGGAGCGAAGTTTATCTCCACTGGGGTCATTCCATGGCAATCCCGTTTTGTGCACTTTTAGACCGGGGGCCTGTCCGACAATGAGTATTGGAGCTTTCTGATTGCCAACAAGGAAAACGGGGTTGGCACCGAGGGGCAGTTCTTTATCACAATGTCGGCATTTCTTTATTTCCTGGACAAGTTTTTGAACTTTTTTCTCAGGCAAATCCATAAAATTCTGGGTTGCTAACTAAATAATGCGTCAAGAAAGGCGTTTGGTTCAAAAGGTTGCAAATCTTCAACTCCTTCACCAACACCGATCAGTTTTATAGGAATGTTTAACTCCTTTTGAATTCCAAATATCATACCTCCTTTTGCTGTGCCGTCTAACTTCGTAAGTACAATTCCAGTAATGTTTAAGGCATCAGTAAAGATGCGTGCTTGTTGAAAAGCATTCTGTCCTGTGGTAGCATCTAATACTAATAATACTTCATGAGGTGCTTCGGGCATCCGTTTTTTTATTACGCGGTAGACTTTTTTCAATTCTTCCATTAGATTTACTTTGGTATGTAGTCGTCCTGCAGTATCGATAATAACATTGTGAGCCTTTCGCGCAATACCTGCATCAACAGCATCATAAGCCACTGCGGCCGGGTCCGCTCCTTCTTGATGTCGAATTAAATCTGCACCACTCCGCTGACTCCATATTTCTAATTGCTCCCCTGCAGCTGCACGAAAGGTATCGCCTGCGGCAAGAATTACTTTTTTGTTTTCTTTAACCAATTGAGCTGAAATCTTACCAGCAGTAGTTGTTTTTCCAGACCCGTTTACTCCTACAATTAAAGTTACATGAGGTGGGGGTTCCGCATTCCATTTAATTTCATGTTCGCCTGTTTTTAATATTTCAAACATAATATTTTTTAACAGGGGCATAATTTGTTCTACTTCTGTAATTCCTTGTTTTTTTACTTCTTCCTTGAGCCGTTCTATTAAAAACAAACTTGTATTGACCCCCAAATCTGCTTCAATAAGCAGTTCCTCCAGGGAGGTATAAACATCTTCACTTATTTTGGGATATAACGAAAATAGATTTTTTATACCATCCGTAAGAGCGGTTCTTGTCTTTTGTAATTTTTGTTTAAGGTTCGAAAAAATCTTAAACATGAAACCTTCCTTCGTTCGTTATGAGACTTAATGATAAATAGTATTGTAGATTGAGAATTATAGAGAAGTGAACAGATTAAGGCAACTTGAATGCATAGAAACCAAAATTTTCATTGGTTAAATCGGTTCCACCATATCCCTCATATTTTCCATCTTCTCTCTTGGAGACGATTCCGGATGCAGAGCCTTTCTGTCCTTTCCACTCACACGCGGTACGGTCCCAGTAAGCCACTAACCGCTGTTCTTGTTTCTGAGCAATACCCCTCACCTGTGCTCCATTATCAAGCAATGCAGTAAACAAATAATCATCTCCCCTGTTCTTTACCATAGCTTTACCTACAGGTACGATGTTATCTTCTTTATCACGAATAGCAATAACAAAAATTCCTTCCGGACTTTCTGCGTTTATTGGTCGCTGGATTACACTGTATATCTGATTGCTTGCTAATACCTGCATCTTCAAATCTTCTACCATTACAGATAACTGTTTGCCTATCTCTCCTGTCCATGGATTTGTTGCGGAATAGTCACTACTACTAACCAACCAGAGCATGATTCTATCGGCGTTAATACCTGCAAAAATAATTAACACGGTTCCGATAACAGCAATAATCCCTAATACAATTTTCCGGGGACTGGGCAATTCCTCTCCTCCACGCAACTGCTCCTCTGCTTGGAGTCTTAATCTTCGCTGGTCTCGCAGATTATTACCGCAAGTCCTGCAAATTAATGTCCCTTCCGGATTAACCGTTCCGCATTGTACACATACCGCATCTGCATCTATTTTAGAACCGGGCGAAACATTATAGTCCTGTAATGTTCTTCTCATGAAATTTATACCTTATAGATTTCGCCTAATGTTTTTTTCTGAATATACAATACTATAGCCTTTTATACTAAATATCATTTTTTTTATTATTTATAACGAGTATAATATTTTTTATATTTTCCTACTTTTGTCATGTGTTTTTCAATAAAAGAAAGGTATTTTTATGAAAAAATTTTTTCTCTTCTTATCCTTAATTCTATGTATGTCTATTACTTTCAAGGTATTTTCTGATGATGAGGGAACTACCTATGCGGAACGGTTGGGCTGGGAAAAAGGTAGTCGTGTAGTGATTTTTCATATTGACGATGTAGGCCTATGTCTTGGAGCCAACATGGGAACCATAGAGGCGTTTACCAAAGGCGTCGCAAACTCATGTAGTATTATGATGCCTTGTGGATGGGTGGAACAATTTGTAAAAGAATGGAAGAAAAATCCGCATTGGGATGTAGGACTTCATCTAACATTAACTTCGGAATGGGATAATTACCGGTGGGGACCTGTTTCTGGTTTTCAACAAGTTCCGGGACTGGTTGATTCGTCGGGTTATATGTGGGGTGATGTTAAAGATGTTGTGTTAAATGCAAAACCTGAAGAAGTAGATAGAGAAATTCGTGCTCAATTGGCACTCGCGGAGAAAATAGGATTAAAGCCTACTCATTTAGATTCACACATGGGAACACTGTTTGCAAGTCTTAAATTTTTGGAGAAGTATATTAATTTAGGTATTGAAAAGCAAATTCCTGTTCTTTTTCCCGGGGGACACATGCAGTACTTACAGCGGGAGTTACCTATGCCGAGAGAAGTTGTTGATTCATGGGCAAAAAAAATCTGGGAAGGAGGATTACCTCTCGTTGATGATGTGTTAACTTTTACTTATGACTGGAAAACAGAAGATAAATTTGAACCAATGACAAAAGCCCTCCGAGAAATGAGACCCGGAATTACAGAGGTAATATTACATTGTGCGATACCGACGGAAGAATTCCCATTTTTTACTCAATCATCAGCCACGCGAAAAGGGGATTATTTGATAATGATTCATCCTGAATTTAAAAAGTTTTTAGAGGAGGAGAAGATCCTATTAACCACATGGCGTGAATTAATGGAAAGAAGGGCAAGGATAAAATAAATTATACAAGATGTATTTGTTCTGCTACTTCTTTTTTAAAGTGAGGAAAACTTTCTTCATAATTTCTTGTTGTACCAAAAAATATACTGGAAGACCCTAATATAAAGATATTCGCACCCAATCGGGCAAATCTTGCACAGTTTTTTATCGTAATATTTCCATCAATTTCTATATCCACAGGATATTGATGGTATTGTATCTTTCGTGAAAGTATTTGAACGCGTTCAAAGGATTGAGGAATTATCTTCTGCCCTGCATAGCCCGGGTCAACAGACATAATTAATACACGGTCAACTTCTGGAAGTAAATATTCCAGATCATCTAACGGGGTCATTGGATTAATGGCCACTCCCGAAGAAAGACCTAATTCACGAATCTTCTTTACTGCACGATGGATATGCCTGCAGGATTCAACATGCAGAGTAATTCCAGCACAGCCGATGTCTGCTAATCGTTCGATATATCGTTCTGGTCGTTCAATCATTAAATGAGCCCAACACGGTAAGGTACAACATCTTTTGGCCAGGGGTATAAAATCAAATCCCAATGTTAAATTCGGAACAAAAGTTCCATCCATAATGTCAAAATGAAGTTCATCAATGCCGACTTTCTGAACAGAGCGGAACTCTTCTTCCAATCTGCCAAGATTGAGACACATTACGGATGCAGAATATCTAATTTTATCTATATTTATTCTGTTTTGGTTCATATAGAGCGTTCTTTTATTTTTTATTTACTTTTAAGAATTTCAACACTTCATTAAAGTAGGGCATGGAAGGCTGTGCCCCAAATTTTGTACAGGCGAGTGCGCCAACCGCATTTGCAAATTGCAAAACCTGGGGCAGATCTGATTGTCCCCATGCAAAGGACAAGGCCGATGTAAAAGCATCTCCTGCTGCGGTCGTATCAACGGCGACAACTTTATAACCGGGACTATAAAATTCATTGTTCCCATCATAGTAATAACAACCACGGCTACCTAATTTTAGGACCACAGAGCGAGCACCCATCTGTAATAGTTTTTCTGCACACCATCGAAAGTCTTTTGATTTTACCGGCATTTTTCCTGTCAAGAATTCCGTCTCGGTTTCATTGGGAGATATGACATCAATATAGGGGAAAATTTGGGGAGAAATATTCCGCGGGGGTCCTGCATCTACAATGGTTATTAAACCATTCTTTTTTGCTTGTATAAGGGATGCTTCTATGGTTTCAGGTAACAATTCCAATTGGGTTAGAAACACATCCCCTTTCTGAAATATTTTTTCTTGTTTTATAACATCATCTGGTTTTAGTTCATGATTGGCTCCTGCTATTACAACAATACTATTTTTGCCCTCGTTATCTACAAAGATTAATGCTGTCCCTGAAAAGGTTTCTGAAGTTTCTTTTACTGTTTTTACGGATATCCCCTCGTTTTTAAAACCATTTTTCATACTTTTCCCGAAATAGTCTTTTCCTACACAGCAGATAAATTGTACCTGGGATCCTAATCTTGCAAGAGAAACGGCCTGATTGGCACCTTTACCCCCATACACAATGGAAAGAGATTCCCCTCTAAAAGATTCTCCTTCTTTCGGTAGACGGGGGACCTTAGCAACTATATCAACATTCGCACTACCGACAACAATAATTTTCCTTTTTTTGTTTTTTAGGTTCTCGATAAAACTTTTTATCATATTTGAATACTCTTAAAACTATTTTTTTAAGCCCCATGCATGAGCAAACGCTTCAAAGGAACGGTCATAAGTTTTTTCCGCTTCTGGAGGAAAACAACAACCGGGCAATTGTCGTTTTTTCAAATGGTACTGGAGGCATTCACAACATAATGCATGTCTCGAACAGCCCGGATAAGTGCATGTGCAAAAGGACTGATTCCGCCCTTGATTTTTGCATTCTTGTGCCATACAAAAATCTCCTCTGTTTTATGTGTTTTTTCTTTTTATATATTGTTCTTCATAGTATTTTTTGAATTCACCTTCTTTTATCTTTCGCCACCACCATTCATTTTCTTTATACCATTGCACTGTTTTCTGTATACCCTCCTCCCAAGACACCTGGGGATTCCAACCTAATGCACGGAGTTTATTGGAGTTCATGGAATATCGACGGTCGTGTCCGGGACGGTCCAGAACCCATTGTATTAATGATTCATCTTTGCCAGTAAGTTCAAGCACTTTCCTCGTAATTTCGATATTTTCTTTTTCAAATCCTGCAGAAATATTGTAAATTTCACCAGGTGTTCCTTTTTGCAGAACCGTATCAATTGCACGGCAATGGTCGTCAACATAAAGCCAATCGCGGATATTATGTTCTCCACCTTTGTATAAGGGTAGCGGTTTATTTTCGAGAGCATTTGTAATGAATAAAGATAGAACCTTTTCCGGATACTGATAAGGACCATAAGTATTACAGCCCCGGGTAATTAAAACAGGCAATTTAAAAGATTCGTAAAATGATCTACCCAAAAGTTCACCCCCTGCTTTGGACGCACTATAAGGGTTTCTTGGACAAATAATGTCTGTTTCTATAGCGGAGCCAACATCTCTACTGCCATAAACCTCATCCGTTGAAACTAAAAGAACCTTACCTACATTATTGTTTCTTGCGCTTATTAGTATTTGATATACCCCCTCTACATTTGTGCGAAGGAAATCTTTTGCTCCCATCAAACTACGGTCTACATGAGTTTCTGCTGCGAAATTAACAACCGCATCACAATCTTTTATGGATTGTTCCATTATATCCGCATCTGCAATATCACCCTGCACAAAAGTATATCGTTGAGTATCTATTGATTTTAAGTTATCAAGATTCCCTGCATAAGTTAGTTTATCCAGATTCACAATATGAATATCAGAATACCAATTTAGCATATTACGAATAAATGCAGACCCAATAAAACCGGCTCCACCTGTAACAAGAATTTTTCTCATTTATTATCCTCTCCCCTTCTATTTAAATAATGGAGTAAGGCTTCTCTCCATGATGGAATCGTCCATCCAATAGTTGTCATAATTTTCCGATTATCCATAGCAGAATACGCTGGCCGTTGTGCAGGAAGCACAAATTTAGTACGAGAACAAGGAATAATAGGAGTGGATATATTCAAATGTTCAAAACATGCTTTAATCCACTGATAACGGGAACATTCGCCCGAGTTGGTAGCATGGTATAAGCCGTACCGTTTTGTTTCCACAATTTTCATAGTCATTTGAGCAAGGTCCCATGTATAAGTAGGGGAGCCCATTTCATCATTGGAAACTTCTAACCTTTCCGCTGTTTGAGCACGGCTAATCATTTTTTCAATAAAATTATTTCCACCGGGTCCATACAACCACGCGGTCCTTAAAATGTAATACCTTGGATTGTAGTTTTCAACTGCTTTTTCTCCAGCCAGTTTAGAACGGCCATATACAGAAAGGGGATTGGGAATATCGTCTTCTCGATAGGGCTTTCTTTGCATTCCATCGAAGACATAATCGGTACTATAATAAACTACGGGGGCTCCCCACTGATTTGACAAATCTGCAATCCGACGAGCTCCTACTTCATTTACGAGAAAGGCTTTGTCAATTTCTCTCTCGGCTAAATCCACATTTGTATACGCAGAGGAATTAATTACCAGGTCAGGGGCAGGGTCATCTAATAATTTATAAATTTCGGGAGTGGTTACATCCAATTCGGGCAAATCGTAACCAACTACTTCACATCCTGCTTTTTGAAATAACTTAACAAGGTCTTTACCTAATTGACCTTTATGTCCAAAGATTACTATCCTCTGCATAATAACTCCAAAGAATGTGAGATGATATTTTAACAAATTTTATCAAAAAAACTAATAATTACGAAACAGATAACATTCTGTGAAAACCTTCACAGATCTTTATTCTTTTATACTACTTGTTATATCCGAAGACTCTCTCGAAACATATTCCATTCTCTCTTGAACACAGCGTAACCACCAGATTGTTGTCTTTAATTCTGTTGCCAGAGACGGCTCTTGAAAATAGAATTCTTCGCAGTGCTTTAGGGCCCTATCATATTCACCTTTTTCAGCTAATAGTTGTACGAGTAAAAAACGAGCAACACCTAAATCAGGTTGTTCTTTTAATAACTGTTGGAGTTCTGTAATGGCAGATGAATAATTTTCTTTTTCAAAAGCATTCCGTGCTTTTTTTAGCCTTTTCGGAATACCCCATAGTAGTTTTCTTCTTATATACTCCCTAATAACAGAGACCAACGGAGGGAGAGGAAGGATAAGATAAGTCCACCAAATTTTCTCTTCATATTCTCCTGCTACCTGTAACACAAGGAATACCGTGATAATACAAAATAGGACAAAACTCACCGCTGTACCCATGAGTAAAGATTTACGGTAGGGCTTTGAATGAAACCACATTGGACATATTTTTAGGGGAATGTATCCTTCTGTCTCTAAGAGTTTTTTTAACTCCGTTATTTTTACTAACAATTTTTCTAAAGTAGTCTGAATTTCAGGTTTTATCCAGAATGACATTTTCATTAGACGGGAACGATGATGAAAAATTAAACTAATCGCTGGATTTAATTTAGAAAAACGAGCAAAACCCAAAAAACCTATTATTAAAGTAAATAAGAATAATCCGACCAATGGCAGTATCCATAAAAGATCATACAAATAAAACAAAGGTTTATATATAAACCATAGGCTTAATGGCAAACATAACAGGAAGGCTAACATAAGTCCAAGGATACCTTCCCACAACTTTCTGTAATTGCGATATTTCTCTTTTTCAATATCTACCACTTCCACAGGGACATACAGGGAATATTTTGATACCCAACTCTCCTTATGTATTACAAGTATAGAACCTTTTAATTCAAGACAGACTTTTCCGGGTTGATTTACCCGAGTCAAATTTACTAAATATAAAGGATTTGACATATTATATCTTTCAAACTGTTTATTGAATATATATATTATACTTTTTTTGTAACACACATTAGGAACAGAACAAACTTATAAAGGATAGGATATGACCATAAAAAAGAAAAAAAGATTCTTAATTATTACAGGAGGTACATTACTTGTATTTTCCTTTTCAATAATTTTCTTGTTTACCTCGTGTTATGCGGGTTATTCAAAAATAACTGTTGATGGAAAAGTTCGTTATTACCGATTACATACTCCTCCTAATTTAGATTCTTCTGTTCCGGTGCCTCTCCTGCTTGCCCTTCACCAATTTAGTGATACTGCACGGGGTATGGAGAGGCTGACAAGGTTCAATCAATTAGCAGACAAAGAAAAATTTATTGTGGTTTATCCTCAGGGAAGATGGAGGATTTGGAAAACAGAACCATTACCGAATGAAGACACCCGATTTCTTGAAGTACTTATTGATGATATAACATCCCGATATCCTGTCCATCCTGATAAAATTTTTGCTACAGGGGCTTCCGCAGGGGGCATGATGATACAGGCTTTTGCATGTTATTCGGAACGATTTGCAGGAATTGCCCCTGTTATGGGAAGTATGACGAGAAATTATGCAGAACAAAGAAAACCTAAAAAGAATATCCCTGTTTTAACCATGCATGGGACAGCAGACCCTGTGGTGCCTTACGATGGAGGAGAGACAAATGCAGGTCCCGGTAGACGACCCGTCTTTTTATCCGCTGAAGAAAATGCAGATTGGTGGGCCAAGCAATATGGCTGTGTGGACAAATCTATCGTTACTACAATTCCTGATAGTAATCCTGAAGATACCTTTTCAACAGAGGTCATGAGATATGATTGTGTCCCCCCGGTTTATCTATATAAGATTAATGGGGGTGGACATACATGGCCAGGTACTAAAAATTTTTATCCCAAATTTATTGTGGGACCAACAGCCCCTGAACCCGATGCATCGAAAATTATCTGGAACTTCTTTAAAGAAAATGCAAAATAAACTCAATTGAAATTATAACAAGTTTTGGTTTAATTTATAGAGATAAAGCATTTCCTGAGAAAAGAAAGACCTATCATGATTTCTGCGATTGTCCTTACTGCTGGCCGTGGAGAAGGAATTTTTCCGTTCTCAACGGTTCGAAATAAATCGGCGTTACCCGTGTTAAACACGCCTATAATTCGTCGTCTTGTACTACAACTTAAAAAAGCAGGAATTGATGATATTACGATTGTTACAGGATACCATGAACAGAGCCTTCGACATGCTTTGCAGGGTGTAGAAAAAATATCTTTTGTAAAAACTGAAGAAGGCTACAATCCAGCAGACATAATCCGTTCCCTCCTGAAATCCTCTTCTTCGCCTGAAACTTTAATATTTTATGGTGATATTGTAACTACAAAGGAAAATGTCTCTCATTTCGTAAATACACATATTGAGCAAGGAAATGAGATTTCCATAATGTCATCTCAACAAAAACCGTTCCCTTTACATGCTCTATTTTTAGAGAGAGATGCAAACGGTGAATTAAAACATTTGCTCTTTGATAGGGACACTTCGAATTACTGGTTTTGTGGAATTCTTATAGGCAAAACACAGTCACTAACAGGATATTTTGATATTGAACCGGGAATCTTGCAATCCGCTCCACTCGGATCCATGCCACCTCTTGAAGGGAACCTTCTCTCTACCCTCGATACAATGTTAGAAAAGAAATGTAAAATATCATGTATCCCTGCAACAGATTTTGTAATCGATGTTGACCATCCCTGGGACTTAATTGAAGCAAATCAAAGGGCCTTATCGGATGTATTCAATAAAATGGATTCTTCTATAATTGAAACATCTGTTGTTATAAGCGATGGAGCCGATATTTCCAATAATGCTAAATTATGGGTACAAGAGGGAGGAATAATCGAGAAAGGGACGATTATAAGAGGAAACCTTTTTCTTGGGATGAACAGTCGTATAGATACAGGTGCATTTCTTGAAGAAAATATTTTTGTAGATTCAAATACACATATTTCCGAATATGCAAAAATTCATAAGAATTCGATTGTAGGGAAACATAATCGAATCCTGCATAATGCGGAGTTCTTTGGACTTACATTAGATACTGTTTTTATGGTTCATTCTTGCTGTATATCCGGCATGATAGGTTCACATGTTGATATCGGAGCAGGGACCATTAGTGCTACATGGAGATTTGATGATAGAATAAAAGAAGTTCGCTGTAAACAACGCCATGAAGTCCCGCCTTATCATGGTAATTTAACATACCTCGGGGACTATTGCCGAACAGGAGTAAATGTTATGTTTATGCCGGGAGTGCGTATCGGTTCGTATTCGTGCGTTGGACCCGGTGTTATTGTTGATAATGATATTCACTCACACTCTCTCGTTATTCAACAACAGCAGTTGGAAATAAAACCATGGGGACCGGATCGGTATCCCTAAAAACAAAAATATATTTTAGATGAGTAAAGGAAATATACAATGGAACCCAAAAACATACGTGGTATTATTTGTGCCAACTTAACCCCATTTACCAAAGGGGGTAAGGATATTGACCATCCTAAGTTACACAAATTAATTCATTTCTTACAGGAAAAAGGAATACATGGTTTGTTTGTAGGAGGAACAACCGGAGAAGGGCTTGTAATGTCTATCGAGGAAAGAAAAGAAGTATTGGAGAGTGTATTAAAATGTGTAAACAAAAAAGTAATGGTAATAGCTCATACCGGAACTTTCGATTTACGCTCAACAATAGAACTCACTGCACATGCTGTAGAGAAAGGGGCTTACGCTGTGGGTATCGTTTCTCCCGGATATTATTATTACGATGAGGAGGCTTTGTATAAATACTTCTCAACTATCGCTTATGAATTTCCCAATTCCCCCATATTACTTTATAATATTCCTTCCTGTGCACGGAATTTCCTGCCGAACTCACTTATCATCAAATTAGCCCAAAAACATAAGAATATCGTCGGAATAAAAGATAGTACAGGGAATATGGTCAATCTTTCCGAGTTATTGATTCAGAAACCGACATCGTTTACGGTAATAAATGGTGTAGATGAATACGGTTATCAAGCATTTCTGGCTGGTGTTCAGGCGGCTGTATCCGGAACTTCAAATGTAGCCCCGGAAATTTACCGGGGTGTGTATGAAAATACAATGAAACGCAAACTGCCCGAGGCCTGGATTTATCAATCCCAACTAACCAAACTCTGTCAGGTCCTTCAATATGGAAAGAATCTTGCTATCTTCAAACAGGCTTTAAAACTAAGAGGTATTGACGCAGGTTTTGTTCGTCCACCCCATCGGGAACTTTCCAGGAAGGAAATACAAGTGTTAGAGAAAACAATGAAAAGTATTAATCTGATTTAGACATCTAAAACATTAACATGTCCTTGAAATTATTCCTTTTGTTCTTCTCTTTGTTCCAGAATGCTTTCAATAAAATGAAGAAGGATAACCCCCATTCCGACTAACATACAAACCAGGATAAGAATAAGGAAGGTGTAGTGTGAAGGGATAAGAGAGGTTATAAACGCAAGAAACCCCATACATATTGAAAAATAATATAGAGAAAAAACAACCTGCCGTTGAGACAATCCTAATTTAAGCAATCGATGATGGAGATGGTCCCGGTCGGGCATAAAAAATTCACCTTTACTGGCCCTTTGCATTCTTCGCAGAAAACTTAAAAAAGTATCTAAAAACGGGACGGCTAGTACTACCATAGGAACCGTCAAAGCAACAATGGTAACCCCCTTCCTCCTTTCAACAAGAGTGGCACATCCCAATATAAAACCTAAAAATAACGCTCCTGTATCCCCCATAAAAACGGAAGCAGGATGTGAATTGTAAACTAAAAAGGCAAGTGTGCAACCCAAAAGAATACTCATCACCAGACAACTGAATATTTGCCCATTGTAATAAGATATTGCAAATATGGTTGCAGAACAAATTGCAACCTGACCACTAGCAAGACCATCAAGGCCATCTGAAAAATTGATAGCATTCATCACTCCTACTATCCACAGAGGAGTTATCATCAAAGCAAGCCAACCAACATTCCATACGCCTCCTAAAGGATGGGCTATCGTTGTCGTTCTAAAACCCCAGTAGTAAAGAAGGACACCTAATAACAGTTCAAAAACCAATTTTCTGCTTGCAGGTATAGATATTAAATCGTCAAGTAAGCCCATAAGTACAATCAGCGTTCCTACAACTGCAATAATTGTAAGTTTTTCATCAAAATATTGTGGATATATCCATTCGATAAAACAACATGCAACCAGAAAAGATATATAAAAAGCCATTCCCCCTAAATAAGGAATAGGTTTTTTGTGGACTTTCCTTTTCTGGTCGGGCATATCTACTACACCCAATGTTAACGCAATCCATCGGAAAACAGGAACAAGTAATAAGGTCGTAATAAATGAAACAAACCAGACGGCTATATAAGATAACTCCTGATATTTCATTGTTTACCCTCCCCTTTCATTACTCCACAAATAGCAAGTGGAATTTTATTTTGTGAGGGATTGTATTCAGCCCAGTTTTGAACAGCCGTTCCTTCTATGGCTCTTTTTACTCCAACTCCTGCGAAAGCATATCCATAACCGAATATTTTCCGTTCCCTTTTGACATAAGTTTTTTTTGCAAAACCAAAAGTTAAAAGCATCCGCTCCAACTCTTCTGTCATATTCTCCGAAGCCTCATCGGCCACAGCAAATATACCTACATATCCTTCGGGAATTTCCTCTAAAAAACGGTACATCTTAACGGCTTCATCATAACTATCCCAAATATCAAATCGGTCGGAACGATAAACTTTACATGGAGGAGGTGTTAAAATAAGAACATAAAAACCTCTACGATGTCCTCCATAATTTCTTCCCTGAAACCATATTTGGGCTCCACTAACTTTTTCCTTCCCTTCACTGACTACGAATATGTCATCATCTATTGTTATACCTGTATTGCCTACAGTGGAATTGAAGGAAAATACCCCTCCTGAATAATATAAAAAATTCAATATTTGTTGCTCTGATAGAGTAATTTTTTGCATGCATTGTAATGGACTTCGAGTTAGTAATCTCCACAAAGAAGCGACACTTGTTTTCGTCGTCTTTGAGAGAGCAGGAAAAGTAATTTCTCCTGTATTCAGCATTTTTGTATCAAATTGCAAACGGTCTGAATAATTACAATTCTCAAGGATTACTGCCATTTGGTGCTTTTTTTCTAAGTTATCCAATATATTCTTATTGGTTTTACCTTTTTTTATTTTCATTAAAAGTGCAAGGGTCTCTGAATTTACAGGGCGAAAAGTATCTATACCCATTTCAAGTTCTTGCAAAGCCTTATATTCATCCCCATTGTTCAGATAATATTCTGCACGCACTAAATAGTTTCGTGGCTCAATAAAATTCTGATAATCGGAGATGTAACTATGGGTAATCCAAAAAATAAGGAAACAAAAAATAACAATCCCCCATAGAATCAAGACTTTTGTTTTTGGATTATTAATTTTCATAAGAGAGTCAGAATAAAAGGAATATTCCTATGTATATATATAAGTGTTTTGTAATAAAAGAGCCTATTAATTTTATCATACCATGATAATTTAAAGTTCTTTATTTTGAAAGCCGTGTCTTTTTTTATTACACTGATACGAAATTCGCTAAACATATTTTAACATATCTTTTACTTTTATAAGACAAACAATTTATAATCTTTAATATATAAGCAAGAGGAAAGCATTATGACAAGAATAAATCATTATTCCTTTTTTTATCTACCTACCCTTCTAATGGTCTTACTCTCTTTTTTATTATTTCTATCTCTTTCGGCTTTTTCACAAGATACCCATGATAAAGAAATAGTATCCACAGCAAACCAAATTCAAGATGCAACGGATGAGGTACAACCTGGAAATATTGAATTAAACCTAAAGAAAGAAATTTCTGTAGATTTAATTGACCTCGAAGCCCTTCGTAAAGTAACAGAAGAAAGACGAGGTCCCAATGCAACGCTCCGCATGTCATTAAAAGAATGTATTGAGACTGCATTAAAACAAAACCCGGACATTATCGTCACCGGATTGGAACCGAGAAAAGCACAAGCGGACCAACTCACGGCAAGTGGAATGTTCGACCTATTTCTCCAATCATCCCTCCAACATAATTCTGCATCTATTCTCGCAAGTCAACAAATCCGAGCTTATGCAGGAATAAACAGTTTCGAGACTAAACAAACGGCTTTTGAATCAAGTTTGGGTGGTAAACTTAAATTAGGAACTCAATACGCTGTTACATTTAATACAAACATTGAAGAGACCTCTTTCTCTAATTTTGTGAAAGATTATAGTGGGCAACTGTTATTTACACTAACCCAGCCGTTATTAAGGGGGTTTGGCATTAAAGTGAATACCGCACGTTTAGAAATGGCGAAGAAATCGGAAAAAATCGGAGAAGCGCAACTAAAAATGGCTGTGATGAATACAGTTAATGAAGTTATTAAAGCCTATTGGGATTTAGTCGGTGCTATGGAAAATGTTAAGGTACGCGAGGAGGCGTTAGCCAATGCGGAACGACTTTTATCGATAAGTGAAAAACGCAGGGAAATAGGAACCGCTGCGGATATAGAAGTATTACAGGCAAAAGCAGGAGTTGCTACACGGCAAAGCGAATTGGTGGCTGCACAGGCCCAATTAGAAAGTGCCTCAGATATATTAAAAAATCTCCTTATGTTGAGAGAGAACAATTTATTTTCAAAATTCTTAGTCCTACCTACAGACCGACCCCATAGTTTTGAGAATGGAAATCTTGATTTATCAAAACTGGCTCCTGACCTTGACCAGTCCGTTGAAAAAGCACTCAAAAACCGTCCCGAAATTGCAATGGCAGATTTACAAATCGATATTGCAGACCTTCAAATCTTGCAAGCAAGAAATGATATGCTTCCACAAGTAGATATTATTGGAAGTTATGGACAGGGTGGACGAGATCGTTCTCTCTCAAAGATGTTTTACGGGATCCGTGATGATGATGAGACTTACTATACTTATGGGATAAAAGCAACGATCCCTATCGGGAACCGTGCCGGTAGGGGTGCATTTCAAAGAGCACGTCTCACAAAACGGGAAATGGAAGAACGAAAAAAGAAAATTGAACAAACCATTATGATGGGGGTTCATCTTGCTATTCGGAATGTAGAGACAAATCGTATTCTTGTCGAAAGTAATCGTCAGGCAAGAAAATTACAGGAAGCCAATGTCATTGCGGAAGAAAAACGCCTCCGTTTAGGCATAAGCACCAGTTGGCGTGTACTGCAAGTGCAAACCGATTATACAATAGCAAAAACTATGGAACTTCAATCACAAATTTCTTATGAAAAGGCTCTTATCGACCTTTATCTTGCGGATGGATCCCTCTTGGATAATTTAGAGATTGAAGTAAAATTACCGGAGGTGGAGGCACCTGTGTCTTACTGTGGAAGCATCACACCCCGATGGGAATAGCATAAACTATCAAAAACATTCCATCGTATTCAATTATTATTATCTTCATCTTCATCATGAGCAATAATATTTTTACTGGAAAATACTCTATAAAAGCAGTAAATATTCAATCCTGTAATAATTCCCCATACGATTAACATATATAAATATGAATACCAGGTCATCATAAGGTAGATCCTTCTACTGTTTTTGGTCCCTCCACATTCTGAGAGTTATTTCCTTCATCATCTTCAAAAAATTTTGGATGGGTCTGCCACGCATACCAGACACCCCAAGCAAGAAAAGAAGCCATCATGATTATCATTATTCGTGCCAGCCATATATATGGGACATCTTCAACAGCAACATTTTGCATGGTAATTTTTTCAAGCAAGCCATCATAACAAAACCACACCACAAGACCTACTGAAAAAACAGGGGTAATATATTTCATAATGTAATAATAAATTCGTGGAATTTTTAATTCTGCTCCTAAATGCAATTCTTCCCAACCTTTATCAACACCAAATATCCAGGAGAAAATAACCGTTTCTATTGCAACAAATAAAACCAACCCAAATGTCCCTGCCCAGTAGTCTAGTTCATCAAGAACCTTATGATGATTAAACAAAATAACAGGTTGCATCATGATAAAAGCAAAAAAGGCAACCAGCAAAACTCCGACCCTCCGGTTAATTTGCAATTCATCCTCTAAAAACACAAGCAGGGGTGTGAACATTGCCATACTAGAAGTAAGCCCTGCTAAAAAGAGAAGGAAAAACCACATTACCCCAAAAACTTCTCCGTAGGGAATTTGCTCAAATATAAGAGGAAGAGCATAAAAGCCTATTGCAAAGGTACCATCTGTGGCTACAATTTCACGGGCTCTTTCAACACCAAAGAAAACAACCGCTGCAGGAATAACAATGGAGCTACCCAGTACCACTTCAACAAATTCGTTTGTAACGCAGGCAGTAAGCCCGTTCAAAGTAAGGTCGTGTTTCTTCTTTAAGTAACTGGCGTATGTATGAACCATTCCTAAACCTACACTGAGTGTAAAGAAAATTTGCCCTGTTGCTGCAATCCAGACATGGGGCCGCATCAAGGTCTGAAAGTCCTGTGGACTTAATCGCCAGATTTGGGCTAAACCGTGGCTTACGGTTTGGTTCTCACCTCGCGGGGGTAGTGTCAACACACGAACCGCCAATATTATCCCCAGTAATATCAAAACAGGCATACAATACTTGGCAACAATTTCTATACCCTTTGCAATACCTCGGCCCAGAACAAAAATATTAATTAAAAATGCGATTAAAAAGAAGGAATAAGAACTACTACTAAAACTAATTAAGTTTGCATTGGTTGTACCTACATACGAACCAAAGGATAGTTTCATCTCCTCATAAGTATGCTTACCTCGAAGCAGGCCCGTGGCCATTTGCCATGCATAACCCAATGCCCATGACTCAATGTAAATGTAATAAATACCGACCATTGCCGGGAGAAGAATGCCAAATATCCCTAAATACTTTGAGATAGGATGTTTCCAAAGGCGATAAAACATTCCGGGTGTGGTTCCATGTTTATAGGCACCGCCTCTTCTACCAATACTCCACTCTATCCATGCTAAGGGAATGCCTATTAGCAAAAGTGCAAGGAAATAAGGAACCATGAAGGCCCCCCCATATGGGGCCGCCTGTCCCGGGAACCGAAGAAAATTTCCTAATCCAACTGCATTGCCCGCCATCGCCATTATTAATCCAAAACGACTCCCCCAACCTAATTCCTTAATAGAGCCACGACGCATTTCCAGTTTCCCTCGTATGTTGTGTAATATGAATAAGGAATTATACACTAATAAGCAAATATTTTTGCAAAACTACCGTACTAATAAAAGTATATGAATAAAAAACATTCATTAGGGTTGTTTATTTTCCGTAGAGATTTGAGGATAGAGGACAATTCTGCTTTTATACATGGCGGGAATTTATGCAAACAAATTCTACCTTGCTTTATTTTTGACCCACAACAGGTAGAAAATAATCCTTATAGAAGTGATTTCGCTGTTCAATTTATGGCAGAAAGTATTTGGGATTTACAGGAACAATTACAAAATGATGGAGGAAAGTTATATCTATTTTATGGGAAACTTGATGAAGTTTTAGAGAATATTTTTGAAAATACTCGTTTTGATGCATTATTTGTGAATCGGGACTATACTCCTTTCTCAAAACAAAGGGATGAAAAAATAAAAAACTTCTGTGCAAAAAATAGTATTACATTTTATTCTTTAGATGATGTACTGTTAAATTCACCCGGAGATATTTTACGCAATGATAAGGTCCCAATAACTGTCTTTTCTCATTTTTATAAGAGAGCCTTAACAATACCTGTTCGTAAACCCAGAGGAAAGAATGAATCCCAATACTATCAGAATAACATCAATTATGAAATACAAGATATTCTCTCTTTAAAATTTCTTCCTCATCAAAATACAAAAATCCCATTAAAGGGAGGACGCAAAGAAGGTCTGAAAATATTGAAAAGGGCTTGTTCTTTGAAAGATTATCATAACCAAAGGGATATGATCGAAAAAGAAGTAAATACTTTTTTGTCCCCCTATCTAAAATTTGGATGTCTGTCTCCCAGAGAAGTCTTTTATAAAATACAGAATTATAGCGACAATCCTGAACCCATAATCCGTCAACTATATTGGAGGGATTTTTTTACGATTATTGCGTTTTACTTCCCATATGTATTTGGTAGAGCCTTCAATAAATCTTTTCAAGATGTATGGTGGAGCCATGATGAAAACATGTTTAAGTCATGGACAGAAGGAGCGACAGGATTTCCGATTGTTGACGCTGGAATGAGAGAACTAAAAGAGACAGGTTGGCTTCACAATCGAGAAAGACTTATTGTGGCTTCTTTTCTTACAAAAGATTTACATATAGATTGGTTATGGGGTGAACAATATTTTGCAACAAAATTAATCGATTATGACCCATGTGTAAATAATGGTAACTGGCAGTGGGTTGCGGGAACCGGTTGCGACGCTCAACCTTATTTTAGAATTTTTAACCCCTGGCTTCAATCTAAAAAATTTGACCCTGAGGCAAGATATATAAAAAAGTGGATACCGGAACTAAAAAATGTGCCACCTGAACACATACACCATTGGGATGTTTTTCACCAGGAATATTCAAAAGTTGATTATCCTGCTCCTATTGTTGACCACCACGAGGAAGCAGAACGGGCAAAATTCTTGTTCAAGAATGCCCAAAAAGAAAAGTTGTAAATTTATATATTATATTTAAATCATTTCCAATTTAGATAAGTAATCGTGATTTGAAGAACAGTAGCAAAACTTACCCAGAGAAGATACGGTACCTGAAAAAGGGCTATTATCTTGCTATATGGGAAAATAACAATCATTGTCACAACGATGCTAATAAAAACAAGAAGAACATCAATACTTGCAAGAAAGTTATTTTTCAACCCAAACTGAATTGTTGTAAAAAGGAAATTAAAAATTAGATTCAATACAAAGGGAACAATAATATAAACAGGAACCTTTTTGGTAATTACTAAACCTAAGACAATTCCATATGTTACAAAAATAATAAGATACAAAACAGTCCATACAGGTCCAAAAACCCACGCAGGCGGAGCCCAAGAAGGTTTAACTAATTGTTCATACCATTCATTCATAACAAATCCTTGTTTTTTTGACTTAACAAGTTTGAATACATGAAAATTCCAGATAATATTAGTTCTCAACATCAAATTTTACCTATTACTTTTAAGCCAGATATAATAAAACAAAAAAGAGAGTTTGTATATATGTTCAAAAAAATATTTAACGGGTTTAAATATTTTTTAATTGGATTAGTATGCCTGCTCATTACAATCTTTTTGTTCCTCTTATTAACAGACTCTTCAATAGCACCTATAAAAAATATTTCCACCACCCCACCCAATTATAATTATATACCGGATATAAAGAAATTAAAAGAAGAAGGGAAACTTCAAGAGGCCTTAGAATTAGCACGATTTGTATTAAAACACTCTGATATGCCCGGACAAGAAGAAGCAAAAGAACTTGAAAAAGAACTTGAATATGAGATTAATTCCCATTGGGGAATGGCAAAACGATTTATGAAAGGGTTTATTTTTGGAAGTGGTTCCTCAATTGAGGAGATAGGAGGTGGTATTACTTCTGATTTGATTGTATGGGGCGACTTTCGAGACCTTATTAAACAAGGCTACTACAAAATTACAGAACAAGAAACAGACCCATTCATTATCGCATTAGCAGGTATTGGACTTCTAACAGAATTTGTAGATATTGCTGATTGGGCTCCTGCTGTCTTAAAAGCATTTAGAAAAGTGGGTGCTTTATCAAAAAAATTTGCAGATTTTGTTATCACCGCTGCAAAAAACTCTGGAAAAACCGGCAAACTCGATACTGCATTAAAAGTAGTCTTCAAAAATATAAACACTTTAGTTGATAAAATGGGCCTAGCACGAACGGCCACCATTATGAAGCATGTAGATGAACCTGCAGACCTTCTTTCTGTAACAACAGTTGCAGAAAAAAATGCAGATGTGGCCTATCTCCTTGTTAAAAACGGTGGCCCAGACGGAATAGGAATCATGAAGCAAATGGGAAACACAGATGATGCAATCAGAACAATGGAGGTGGCTGCAAAAAAAGGTCCTGCCGGAATCCAATGGCTTAAAAAAGGTGAAGCAGGACACAAATATGTTATTGGAACTCGGGTTGCAGCAAGAATTATAAAAAATCTAAGATTAGAAAGACCCCAACAAATTGTCAAACAATTAATAACAATGTATCCAAAAGTTAACATAGTTCTATGGGCTACTGCTATTGTTGCACTTATCCTCTCCCTCCTTTCCTTCTATAAATCATTCAATAATTTCTTCGCCCTGCTTAGAAATAACAAAGAGAAAATTCTCGGGAAAGGCCCTGTTTAAACAACCTTTTGTAATTTTGTCTACAATGGTAATAAAATTTTTAAGTACTATTTTGTCCTGTGCTGGCAAGAACGGATAACCACAGATGGCCATTCGGGTCAACTTTTTTTCGTCCTGTTATAACCATCTCAATGGGGATATGAACAAACTGGTTATGGATGTAACCAATTGTTATCCCTGTTCGCCCTGTCATTCCGGCGTGAACTGCATTTCTCGCTAAAGCATCACAGAAAGCGGTATCTTCTGCATTTGCAGGAACGCTTCGAATAATGTAACTCGGGTCGAAATATTTCATCTGAACGGGTATCTGCTTTTTTCGGAAATATTCAACAATCGTATCTTTTAAATATTTTCCTATGTCCGGATGAATAATATTTCCTGAAGCATCTTTTTGTTCTTCATTTACCTGTATCCATTCAGCACCGGCACCCTCGGCTATTGCAATAAGAGCATGTTCTCTGGTAAGAATTCTTTGTTCCAGCCAAGAGAGAAAACCGTCTTTACCTGAAAGATGTACAGGCACTTCCGGAATAATCGCATAGTTTACCAATTGACTGGCCAGAACAGATTCCGCCGTAACAAAGCCTGAATCCCTGCCCATCAATTTAACTAAACCAATTCCATATCGCACCGATTTCGCTTCTGTATGAGCACATAAAAGAACCTTTCTCGCCTCTTCTATGGCGGTATAAAAACCGAATGTGCGAGAGGTATATAAAATATCGTTATCAATCGTTTTAGGAATACCTATAATGGAAATGGGATAGGACTTTTCTTGTAAGGAACGAAATAACTGATAGGCTCCACGGTGAGTCCCATCTCCGCCAATACAAAATAAAAGATTAACCCCCGTAGAACGAAGACAAGCCATCATTTTCTCAGGGTCTTGCGGACCCCGGGATGTGCCTAATATTGTTCCTCCTTCATCATGTATTTCATCTACAACCTCCGGGTCCAGTTCGATAGGAGGCAAATTCTTTTCCGGATTTAATCCTTCATAACCATATCGGAAGCCTAATATTCTTCGCACCCCATAATGAAACCAGAGTTCTACCACTAATGAACGAATAACATTATTCAAACCCGGACAAATACCGCCACAGGTAACAATTCCAGCAACAATGTTCTCAGGATGAAAATAAATATACTCTCGTGGACCTGCTTTTTCGAAAAATATTTGCTGACTTTCTAAGTAGTCTCCCTGTTCATTGGCTTCTATGGAACCCGGAATAAAAACATTATCACCTACAAATAGTAGGCTTTTTACAGCCTGTTGCTGGTGAATTTTTAAAGGAGAAATAACCTTACATTCTCCGAGAGAGGGGACTTTAATTATCATGTTTTACCCTTTTTAGTTTTCCGATTATTACGCAAAGAAACTATAAATTATGGTATTATTTTTATGGGTATTTTGCTATAATATATTATAATGATTTTAATAACTAAATTATAATTTGTATTCATAATTTGGAGATTAATTATGAAAAAATTTATGGGGAAGGTTTGGCTACTCATTTTTTTCTCTTTTACAATCTTCTTACATGCAGACCTATATCGAATATATGAAGGTGCTCCAAACGGTGCTACAGGGAATCCAAATGAATGGGGATTTGAGCAAATTAGCGATGCATGGACACACGCCACACAGACAAATCCCGGTAATCATACAATAAGAATTGAATGGCAAGGACCCACACAAAGCGAAGGGGTGTATTTCGAAGTGCCAGAATTAATACTTGGTAATAGTGGAGATATTGAAGTTATTGCGGAAACCAATATTCGCCCTGAAATTCGTCCTGATGGGGACCATCCTGTATTCACTAATAACTCAACAACAGGAAAAATATTGAAAATAGAAGGTTATGACGAAGGCGTTTATAACCGTATTGCTCTATATTCAGCATACGCTTCTCCTCTTATTACAACATCAATAAATGGAAATGGAGTTTTTGTCATCGAAAAAGTAAATTTTATAAAGAAGGAACGAACATGGTCTCCGTCTGAGGTACCCGGGGCTCCTGATGGGAATTATGTAGTCCTGCAAAATATTCCTGTAAGCCCTCACGAATTCTATATGGTACGATTTTTAGGTGGTGATGAGGTGGAGCAAAGTTCACCGGTCCTGGTATTAGGTCCTATGTCTGGGACAGGAATTATGGATGCACAGTTACGATACATAGATTTCAGTTATGCGAAAGGAAGAGGAACAAGGTTAGCGTTAAAAAATGTAGTCCAGATGACATTAGAACAATGTGTTTTTGCTCCCAAGGGTGAAAGTTCCTATTCGGAAAGTGCTATTGCGGTTCGTGCGGATAGTCCTACTGCCTCTGATGGCGGTTCTCAGGTAGTTTTTTATAATTGTTCTTTTCGTAGCGGTAGTGCAAATTTGTTCGAAAAGTTAGGTGAAGATACCCATACAACGGGAAATACCTACCTCCTTTATAAACCATTATTCACAGGTTCTTGTGGTGAACGAGCTTTTAATTTTCATCAAAGTGGGGCACGGGTAGAAATATTGGGATTAGATCCAGGAAGTAATTGGTTTGACACTTCTGATGATATAATTCCTTCACCTGTTTATTGGGTTAATATGGACGGTATGACAAATAATACAGGTACCTATGCCCGAATATTACGCGGTTCTATAAAATTTTACCGGGCGAAAGGGATTATTCGTCCCTATGTTGGATATGCAATCACATCATTAGGAGGG
>Ga0116210_1000328_pt1 | contig 48841 bp, 43 predicted proteins | sample TshhotsprinmetaG_FD_94483 | JGI IMG/M metagenome (GOLD analysis project Ga0116210, IMG submission 94483) | Hot spring microbial communities from South Africa to study Microbial Dark Matter (Phase II) - Tshipise hot spring metaG | ecosystem: Environmental > Aquatic > Thermal springs > Hot... | reverse complement strand
GGATGCGGCGAAGGCCCGTCCAGAGGGCCGAGACGCACTCCATCCCCAGGAACGACCCCTCTCAGACATAAACGCGGTTTGACCCCAAAGTATGTCTGGGGAGGGGCGGAGCGTCCCCCTTGGTCCTATAAAAGGCGACAGACGGGGCCTGACCCCGGATGTTGACTTGGGCTCCTACGGGTGCTCCAGAGCGAGTTTACCCTTCACGCCAAGGTGTTCCCCCATAATGAGCAGGCATCCCACCACCCCCTCCACTGCCGCGACGGTAGAGAGCGCATCCTCGATATCTTCCGTTGTCTTGGCACGATTTCCCAGCGCGGTCGCGGCTGCGTCGGCCAGGGCGGCGCTCTCCGCAACCACCAGGGCGGCGTCCGCAGCGCCCGCGCTGTAGGAAGGGCCCACCGAAGCGGAAGAGGTGCATACACCCAGGCCGCCCGGGGGAGTGGGGGGGATCACCAGCGCCAGGCGCCCGCTCAAGGGGGATCCGCCAGCGAAAACACCGATGCGCCTGTCCCGCTCGGAACGCAGGTATATGTCCCCGCCGTTCTCCAACATTATCTCCCGGGAATGCGCGAGGAGATCCTTCCCCACCACCTCCGCTATCGCTCCCGCCACCGCCGCCATGGGGCCGACCCCCACCCTCTCCCCCGCGGAGGCCATGATCCGCACCACCTCAGGGGCGTCCCCGGGAACCGCGTAGGGCAGGAAGGTATCGGCGAAAGGGGGTTGCAGGGCTATGAAACCCTCGAGCTCCTCGCGATGTCTCACCAGTGAAGCGCACGCCTCGTCGCTCAAGTCGCGCTCTGCCCATATGAGAAGATCGCTCTCCCTGACGGTCACGCGGAAGGAGACCAGTCCGGCGGCCTGCATCCAGCGGCGGTAGAAGCGGTGGATATACTCCTGCACGTCCTCGCCTTTTCCTCCCCCGTGTCACGTGGCGCCCCGATGGACGGGGGCGACAGAGCGTATGGTAAAAAGGGCGTCCGTCCCGCGACTCCATCACGCGCGTTTCCAGGGCCACGCGGAGGCCGCTACCCCTCCTTGCTCTTCCTATCCTCCTCCCCCGCTTTCCGCCGCGTGAGAACCACCACGGTTATCACCGCGGCCATGATCGCCAGCCAGATGGCGGCGATGGTCACTATGAGCCGGATGGAGCCTCCCTCTCCGTCATCGGAGGTTTCTCCCGCGGCCCCGGCCTGGTTCATGCCGCCGGCCAGCAGCAAGGTGGCGGCGGCCAGCGTGATCAGCAGAATCGTCGCCTTCTTTACCATCTTACCCCCTGTGTCCGCTTCCTACTTCCGGTAAAAGGCACGGGCGCTCGAGGCCTCCCTCAGGTGAGCCTCATGATGAGCAGAGCCACCAGCGAGATGGCGATGGCCAGGGCACCCAGGGCGATGTCCCGGTTCAGCCGTCGCGCGGCCTCGGGGAGAAGCCTGCGCGCTTCCCCGCGCAACCTCCTCCAGTCCCTCTTCATGGCCACCTTGGCCTGCTTCTTGGCCTTGGCGTAATTCCACCCTCCCCGTGCCAGGAAAGCCTCGAACCTCCGCGCCGCGCGCGTGTACCAGTACTCGATTCTCGCCTCCCTGGGATACTTGAAGGCGAAGGGGTCGAACTTGAATATCTTCAGCTCGAAGAGGTCGGAGGCGGCGGCGTAGGCGATGACCGCCAACCCCGCCAGCGCCGCGATCAGGGCCGCCAGCAGGTCCTCCGCCAGGCCGCCGCTTGAGGCCAACCTCATCACCGTTGCCAACGTACCTCTCCTTTGGGGTCAGGTCTTGAATTTTGATACCCCCTAGGGTATCCTGCGCGGCCGCGCGCCCGGAACCCCTTATGGCCGATGCGACCCGGCATAATAAAGGGGGCCTTTAAGCCGGCCCCGCAGCCGGCTCCTTCCCGCATCATCTTCGCCACCCCTCCCTATAATAAACGCATGATGAGGAAAAGGGTCAGCGATACGGCGATCACCAACGTCCCCACCGCTATATCCCCTTGGTATTCCCGCACGCGGGGGAGTAATTCCCCGCGCAGGTTTCCGTAGACCAGCAACGCTCGCTCACGCACCCAGGCGACCGGGCGCGAAGTAAGGGAAGGGTAGATCGTATCCCTTACCGCACTGACCGCTCCTCCCGCAGCCCTCTTGGAAACCCGCACGAAGCCTTCCTTGACCGGGGCATAGGTGCGCCTCCCCCAGAAGAGAAAGGCCAGGGAGCCGCGCGCCCCGTTAAGGTACCAGAAATCCACCCCCAGCCAGCGCGGCAGGCGCAGGGAAAAGATATTCGGTCCCCGCCGCCGCCTCCCGAGCAGGTCCGGCCAGGCTCCCAGGGCGAACACGCTCGCGCCGATGGCCAGCGGGATGAAGATCTCCTTTATGTTCGACCACAGGTAGATGGGCGTGTGCGCCAGGTGCTCGACGTAATGCGCCTCCAGCCCGGGAACGGCCTGCGCCGCGGGGCCGATGAGCCTCCCCAACAGCAGGCCGGGGAAGAGCCCGTTGCAGAGAACCCCCGCCGCGAGCAGCCCGCTGCCCAGGAGCATCCAGCCCGGCGCCTCCTTCACGTGCGCCAAATGCGCCGCATGCTCCTGGGTGGGACGGCGGAAGAAGGTGTAGTATGTCATCTTGGTTATATAGCCTATGGTCCCTCCGCTGGTGATGATGAACATGATTTCCGCCGCCTTGACCCAGCCCGCCGTGGCCAGATGGGCCCCCTCCGCCAGGTGGTGTGACTCGAGGATGGCGTGATGAAGGAGGGTCTTGGAGACGAACCCGTTGCCCAGGGGGATGCCCATGATGCCCAGGGCGGCTATGCACCAGAAGATGGTGGTCAAGGGCATGCGCTTCCACAGGCCGCCCAGCCTGAACATGTCCAGCTCGTGGGCGCAGAAGAGGATGGACCCCGCCACGAGGAAGAAGCACCCCTTGAAAAGGGCGTGGTTGATGATATGGTAAAGGCTTCCACCCATGCCCATGGCGCCCTCGCCGCCCAGGTATCCCAGGCAGCCCACCCCGAAAAGGATATAACCCATCTGGCTCACGCTGGAATAGGCCAGGGTGCGCTTGACGTCGCTCTGCACCAGCGCAAGCAGCATGCCGATGAACATGGTGGCCACGGCGATCCAGATGACGGCAAAACCGAGCATGCGCACGTCGGCCGCAAGCCCCCCCACCGCGTGTGCCGCGCCCTCCGCGGCGTGCCCGGCGGCTACGCCGCCCGCCGCCTCATGTGACGCCGGTGATTGCAGGAAGGAGAGCACCGTCCTCAGGATCCCGTAAGCTCCCGCCTTTATCATCACGCCGGAAAGGAGGGCACTGGCCGGGGAGGGTGCCGCGGGGTGAGCGTCGGGAAGCCAGATATGGAGGGGCACCATGCCCGCCTTCACCCCGAATCCCGCGACGAGCAGTAGTAGGGCGATAACCTTGAAAGACCCGGTGAGCCAGGCACTCTCCGCCAGGGGGCGGAAGGCGGTGGTTCCCGCGTACCCTAGGTAGAGGAAGATTCCCCCAATGAGGAAAAGCCCGCCGACGACGGTCATGCCTATGTACTTGGCGGCCGCGGCCCGTGCCCGCCCGGTCTCGGAGTGGATGACCAGCACGTAGGCCAGCAGCCCCATGGCCTCGAAGAAAAGGTATAGACTGAAAAAATCGCGCACCATGAAGACCCCTAGGGTGGCGCTCTCGGTGAGCAGCATGAAGAAGAAGAAGCGCGTGCGCTTATGCTCGTGGTCCATATAGCGGAAGGCGTGCAGGCAAGCCGCGAACCAGAGCACGGAGGCGAAGAAGGCGAAGAAGGCCCCCACCGCGTCCACCTCCAGGCCGCAGACAAAGCGCTCGCCGAGGCGCATGAAATCCAGGTTGAAGTAGACCGGGCCGCTCCCTATGACTCGCGACAGCAGCGCCGCCGCCACCGCCAGGGTGACGCCGCTTGCGATCACCGCCGACCAGTTGCGCAGGCGCGCCCTGCGTTCCCCCGCTGCCGCGGCGCAGGCCGCGCCCAACAGGGGCAGGACCAGCGCCAGGGCCGGCAGGATGGAAAAGGCCAGGATGGTCAATGCTTCCTCGTGCACCGTGCAGCCTCACCTCTCAGGGAAAGATGACGTTCACCACCCTGCTCACCAGCGAATAGGGGAACCCGGTCACGTTGCTCCATATGCCCACGACTACCACCAGGAGGGCGAGGATGACGATGGGCACCACCAGCTTGTGATCGGCCTCCTTGCCGAAGACGAGCTTGGGACGGTGTGTCTCCCCGTGCCCTTCCACCTCATCGCCCTCCCAGCGGAAGAAGGCGATGTAGATGATGGGCAGGAAGTAGGCCGCGTTCAAGAGCGCGCTTACCAGGAGAATGATGATGTACACGGGGAGGCTGGCCTGCAGCGCCCCGCTTCCCAGCAGCCATTTGGTTATGAAGCCCACCGAGGGCGGCGTCCCCATCATGGCCAAGGCGCACACGGAGAAGCAGATCATGGTGATGGGTAGCTGGTAACCGACGCCGGCCATCTCGCTTATGTTCTTCTTTCCAGTTTTTACCAGTATCACCCCGGCGCAGAGGAACAGGCACCCCTTCATGAGGGCGTGGTGGGTGAGATGCATCACGCCCCCCAGGGCGCCATCGTGTGCCAGCATAGCCAGCCCCAGTATGATGTAGGACACCTGGCCGATGCTGGAGTAGGCCAGCCGCCGCTTCAGGTTGTCCTGGGTGAGGGCGAAGACGGAGGCCACCACGATGGTGATACAGGCCAGGACGGCCATCACCACGTAAACTCCCAACTCCCTCAAGAGGTCCGTCCCGAAAACGTTGAAGCACACCCGGATGATGCCGAAGGCGCCCGCCTTGAGGATGACGCCGGAGAGGAGGGCGCTGGCGGGCGAGGGAGCGGCGGGGTGGGCGTCGGGCACCCATCCGTGCAGCGGCATGATGGCCGCCTTGACGCCGAAGCCCGCCAGGTAGGTGAAGAAGATGGTGGTGAGCGCGGCACGGCTGGCGAACTCCAGGCTCAGCACCCCGTAGCTGCCGAAGCCGAGCTCGCCGTTCCCCCAGAAATAATGGGCCACGATGGCGAAGAAGAGCACGGTGCCAGCGGCGACGGCGTAGACCAGGTACTTGTAACCGGCACGCCGCGCTATGGTGGTTTCCTCGTGGATGATGAGGGGATAGGACCCGAAGGTCATCATCTCGTAGAAGATGAAGTAGGTGAACATGTTGGCGGAGAAGGCGCACCCCAGGATGAAGGACTCGCACATGGCCATGAAGGCGAAGAAGCGGTTGTGCTTGTGGTCGATATAGCTTATGGAATAGATGGTGGCCAGCATCCACAGGAAGGCCAGTATGAGGGCGAAGTAGAAGCCCAAGGTGTCCACGGTGAGGCGCATCTCCAGGCTCTCCACCACGCTGGCCAGCTTGATGGTGTAGGTCTTCCCGTCCAGGATCCCGGGAAGCAGGCTGAAGAGCAGCCCGAAGGACGCGAGTGAGCCCAGCGCGCAGAGCCACAGGCGCAGCCTTTCCGCCTTCTTGGGGAAAGCGAGGATGGCCAGCAGGGAGATCCAGGGCAGAAGGATGACTATGAGCGGTATCACCGAAAAAGTGCTCTTATCCGGCATCGATTACCCCCTTCCAACTCACAACAGGTACGCGGACGCCTTCAGCAGCGAAGGTATCAGGAGGTAGGAGAAGACGCCGAAAAACAGGGTCCCCAGCGAGAGGGCCCACACCGGCACGAGCATCCCGGGGGGAACGTCTCGCGACGCGTCCTCCCATGCCTCCTCCTTACCCGCCTGGAAAAACATGTAATAGATTATACGTAAGCAGTATACCGCCGCCAGTATGCTGCCGCTCAGCAGCACGATGGTATAGAGCCATTTCCCCGCCCGGATATTGCCCAGGATGAGGTACCACTTGCTGATGAACCCCGCCGTGGGCGGGATGCCGATCACCGATATGGAAGCCAGGGCGAAGGCGAAGCATGTCCAGGGCATCTGGCGCCAGGCTCCCCGCAGCTCCTCGATCCTGCGGTAGCCCTTCAAGTAGATGAAATTGCCGGCGCAGAGGAAGAGGCATGCCTTGGCCAGCCCGTGGTCAAGCATGTGGTACATGGCCCCGGTCAGCCCTTCCGCGGTGAAGGCGGTGATGCCCAGGAAGATGTAGCCGATGTGGCTCACCGTGGAGTAGGCGATCATCACTTTCAGGTCCTTCTGCGTGATGGCCATGATGCCCCCGTAGAGCACGGCCGCTGCCGCCGCTACCCCCACCGCGTCCGCCGTTCCGCCCACCAGGTCCGTGGCGCTCCGCGTGAAGACGGAGAAGGTTATGCGCACCAGGGCGAAGGCGCACACCTCCACCAGCAGGCCGGAGAGGAGGGCACTGATGGGTGAGGGGGCGATGGAATGCGCGTCGGGCAGCCACATGTGCAGGGGGAAGAGGGCTGCCTTCACCCCGAAACCGATCACGAAGAGGATGTAGGAGACGACCAGAACCTCGGTGTACCCGGATTCCGCTATGCGCGATGCCAGGTCGGCCATGTTCAGGGTGCCGGTCACGGAGTAAAGGAACCCGACGGCCAGGAGCACCATGATGGAGGACGGTGCCCCCATAAGGACGTACTTGAAGGCGGCGCGCACCGCGTTGCGGTTGCCGGTGATGGCCACCAGGGCGTAGGAGGAGAGGGCCAGGATCTCCATGAAGACGAAGAGGTTGAATATATCCCCGGTGGCCGTGAAGCCCAGCATGGCCCCCGACATGAGCAGGTAGAGCACGTAATAGGCGGTGCGGCGCCCCGGGCTCACTTCCTTCTCTATGTAGCGCCGCGAATAGACCAGTGCGAGCAGGGTGATGGCACAGACCACCAGCATGAGGAAGAGCCCCACGTGGTCCACGCGTATCTCGATGCCGAAGGGCGGCTCCCAGCCACCCAGGTGATAGCTCAGGTGGTCTCCCGCCGGGATCCTTCCTACGAGGAGAAATCCCAGCAGCGTGGAGGCGGCCAGGGGGAGCAGGGCGGCGTAGGGCACCCACCTCTCGCGCAGGTAGCCGAGGAAGGGCATGAGCACCGCCCCCAGCAGGGGGAGGGTGATCATGAAGATGGGGAAATGCCTCCAGGCTCCCATTCAGGCACCGCCCTCCCCTTCACCTGCCGCGCCCTCGGCGGCAGGCTCCTCCTCGCGCATGAGGCGGTCCACGTCCAGGGTGCCGTACTGGCGGTAGAGGAGGATGACCATGGAGAGCGCCAGGGCGGTTACGCTCAGCGCCACCACGATGCCGGTGAGGATGAGGGCCTGGGGGATGGGGTTGACCATGCGCGCGGGATCAGCGCTTCCGGCGTGTATGGGTGCCACGCCCCCGTCCAGGTAACCCAGGGAGATGTAGAAGAAGAACACCGAGGTCTCCATGATGTTGAGGCCGATGAGCTTCTTTATGATGTTGCGCCGCACGATGACGGTGTAGAGCCCGATGCAGAAAAGCGCCATCGCTGCCGCATAATGGTAATTATGCAGTAAGCGCAATTTCCTCCTCCTCCCGGATCATGGCGAAGAGGATGGAGATGAGCACCATGGCCCCTCCCAGGCCGATGCCCACCTCCACCAGGACGGTTAGCCAGGTGACCAGAGCGGGCTGCAGGCCGCGCGCCGCGTGCGGCCAGGCGTAGGTGAGGAAATTCCCCCCTCCCACCAATCCCAGCGCGCCCACGAGAAAGAAGACGATCACCGCGGACCCCTCCAGGGGCGCACGCACCTTCTGCGGGATCCGACGCGACGACTCGTAAAGCCCGAAGACGGTGGTGAAGATGATCATGCTGCCCCCGATGATGGCGCCACCCTGGAATCCTCCCCCGGGGGATATCTCACCGTGCAGTATGGTGTAGACGGAGAAGAGGATGATGAAGGGCACCATGAAGCGCACCATGGTTCTCACGATGGTCGAGGAGGGCACCGGGGAGCGGTCCACGAAACCACGGATCCTTCCCCTCCTCTCCCTGCCCAGCACGGCCAGCACGGCGGCCAGGGCGCAGAAGATCACCGTTACCTCCCCCATGGTGTCGTAGCCGCGGTAATTGAGGATAACCCCCGTGATTACGTTTTCCGTGTGGGTCTCTTCCTCCGCCCGCTCCAGGTAGCGGGGGATGACGTGGGTGGCGGTGGGCGTCTGCGGGTCCCCCATGGGAGGCATGCTGGCCACCACATAGAGGAGAAGCACTCCCAGGGCGGCGATGAAGAACAGCGAGAGGACTCTCTTCATTCTTCCTCCTCCCTCCTCCGCGTCTTGAAGACGGTCACCACGAAGAGCACCGTGGTCACCCCCGCCCCCACCGCCGCCTCCGTCAGGGCCAGGTCGGGTGCCTGCAACCTCTGCCACATGAGCGCCATGATCAGGCTGTACACGGAGAAGATGATCACCGCCGCCAGGAGGTCCCTGGCCCATACCGCCATGAGAGCGGTGGCCACGAGGAGCACGATAAAGGTGAGGTTAAGCGCCGTTTCCATCCCCGGTCTCCTTTCCTTGTCTCCTCCAGTAGGGGATGTTCCTCCGCAGGGCGGAGCGTCCGATGGCATGTCCGCAGGTGGCGCTGGAAAGGAGCAGGAAGCACGCGATGACGACCAGCTTGCACAGTTCCCACGACCAACCGCTGTACACCGCCATGCCCACGATCACCGAGCAGGCGCCCAGGGTATCGCACTTCGTGGAGGGATGCAGGCGGGTGAAGACGTCCGGCATGCGCAAGAGCCCCGTGGTCCCCACGAGAAAGAAGAAAGTGCCGATGCAGCAAAGGGCGCCGGCGACGATATCCCTGGCCGCGCTCATGCCGCCTCCTTCCAGCCCTCCGCTTCCAGGTAACGGGCGACGGCCACGGTGACCACGAAGAGGAGCAGCGCGTAGACGAAGGCGACGTCGAGGAAGAAGTTCTCGGCCAGGATGAAGGTGACCAGGACGACCACCACCAGCGTCTTGGTGCCCACGATATTGACTCCCAGGAGGCGGTCCTGGGTGGTGGGACCCACCACCGCCCGGTAGAGGCAGATGGCGGCGTTCAGGCCGATGATAATGGCGATGACGGTGAGGAAGTTATCCATCCGCCGTCACCTCCCCCTCCTTCCTGATTCCGAAGAGCCACGCCACCATCTTCTCCAGCCCCGCCAGCCCCTCCTCGTGGTAGGGGCAGAGGCAGTGCACGTTGAGCCTGTTTCCTTCGAGCTCCACGGTCACCGTCCCCGGGGTCAGGGTGATGGAATCGGAGAAGACGGTGCGTGGAAGGTCATCGGGGAGGTAGGTGCGGTATTCCACGATCCTCGGGTCGATGGGCAGCTTCGGGTTCAGGATAATCTTGGCCACGTCGTAATTGGCCTTGATGATCTCCCAGGTGAGACGGAGCATGAACACCGGCAGGCGCAGCAGGACCGCGGGCGTGATGCGTGGATCAAGGGCCCGCCCCAGCAAGGAAACGGTCATTGCGGCCACCAGGGCGCAGCTCACGGCCCCCAGCACCAGCTCGTGCCATGCCAGGCTGGCGGTGAACACCATCCAGAAGGCGAAGAGAACTATCAGCAGCAGCAGCTTGCGGCGAACGCCGTTCCCGGTTGCCAATTTCCAGCTCCCGAAAATACTTTGACGACTAGCTCAAGACCCCCTTAGGCGGTCCAAATTTGCGCTATTTTAGCACAGGGACGCGCTCCTCCGCAAAAAGTCGTGCGGGCCGCACGAGGATTTGCGCGGCGAGCGGCCTGGCCCGTAAGCAGGGTGGCCGGGTGTTTCAGAAACCGGTGCATATTTGCGGGCACAGGCATCGGAGCAGCGGGTTCATCGTTCGCCGCCGCCTTCCGCCGCCACGTCCCGCTTCCCCTTGCGGCGGCGGTGTGCCAGGTAGACGGCCGCCGCTATCAATATGACCACGCCCAGGAGTCCCCAGCCCAGCCAGTCCAGGACCCTGGCGATGGTCTCCCAGCTTTCGCCGAAAAAATACCCCAGCGCGGTGATCATCCCCACCCACAGAGCGATGCCGGGAAGGTCGTAGAGCATGTACCTCCGGTAGGGCATCCTCCCCACGCCCGCGGTGAGGGGTATGAAGGCGTCGACGCCGGATGCCATGCGCCCGAAGAGCACTGTCGCTCCCCCGTAGCGGGAGAACCACCGTTGCGAGGTCTCAAATCCCCTCTTCAGGAAGTGGCGGTGCTGGTATCTCTCGACGATCCCCCGCCCCAGCCTGCGCCCCATGGCATAACCGGCGTTATCGCCGAGCAGGGCGGCCGCGAAGGCCACCGCCACCACCAGAAAGGTGTTCAGCTCCCCGTGAGCTGCATAGAAGGCGCCCAGCAGTAACACCACGGTGCCGGGAGCGGCCCATCCGGTCAGGAAGATGCTCTCGAGAAAGACCCCGACGAAGACTATGGGGTAGCCCCACGAGGAGAACAGGGGCATGAGGTAATCCAGGATCTTATCTACCAGCGAGCCGCTCAACGCATTCCTCCCCTTCGCCCGCGACGCGGCCACGAAAAAGGCGGGAAGATTCCCGCCCTGCTTCGAGCGGCTTTCCCCACGGGTCCGGGAGGGTGCCGCCTTTCTCCTACTGGGACACGTCCTCGATGAGGTCCTTGAGGATCTGCCCCGAGGGGTCCTTCTTGAAGGATTTCACGAACACCACGAACTTGGGCGTCTTGTAATAGGGAAGCCTCTCCTCGCAATACTCGAGCACCTGCTCCTCGCTGAGGTTGGACCCCGGCTTCTGCTTCACGTAGGCCTTGACCTCCTCGCCCAGGTACTTATTGGGGATGCCGACCACCGCCGCCTCGGAGATGAGGGGGTGCGACACCAGGATCTCCTCTATCTCGCGGGGATAGATGTTGAACCCGCCCCTGATGATGAGGTCTTTTTTGCGGCCCACGATGAACAGGTAGCCGTCTTCGTCCATGTACACCATGTCACCCGTGTGCAGCCACCCGTCCTTGAGGACCTTGTCCGTCTCCTCGGGCTTATTGTAATAACCCTTCATCACGTTGGGTCCGCGCACGATGAGCTCCCCCACCTCGCCGCGCGAGAGCTCCTTGCCTTCCTCGTCCACCACCCTGACCTCGATCCCCTGCACGGGCACCCCGATGGAACCCGTCTTGTACGGCCCGTCCAGCGGCTGCATGGTGACCACGGGGGCTGCCTCGGTAAGCCCGTAGCCCTCGTAGATGCGCGCCCCCAGCTCGTTGTTCCAGCGCTCCATGACCTCGCGCGGGAAGGGCGCTCCCCCGCAGACCCACAACCGCACTGCGCCAAGGTCGTACTGGTAAATGAGGGGATGGTTGAGGATGTACACGTACATGGTGGGTACCCCGAAGAACACCGTCACCTGCTCGTGCTGCAGGGACTTGAGCACTTCCCCGGGGATGAAGGACTCGTGCAGGACGATGCTGCACCCGGCCTTGATGGACGCGTTCATCACGCAGCTCTGCCCATAGGCGGCGAAGAAAGGGAGCACGCCCATGACCACGTCTTCCGCTTTGAGGACGTCCATCGTCGCCACCGCCTGCGCGTTCCAGTCCAGGTTGCCGTGGGTCAGCATGCATCCGCGGACCACCCTGGAGGAGGTGGGCGCGTAAAGTATCGCCGCCACGTCGTCCTCGGATCGTTCCACGGACTTAAGGTCCTCCGGCTTCCCCTCCAGCAACTTCTCGAACTGGATGACCCCCTCCAGCTCGGGAGCCTCGCTGACGATGATGCGGCGTATCTGGGAGCACATGGAGTTCTGGAGTTCCTTCACCATATCGTCGAACTCGAAGTTGGTGATGAGGGTCTCCACGGCTGAATCACAGACTATCTTCTCTACCTCTTCCGCCAGGCACATGTAGCAGAGGGGGACGACCACCGCGCCCAAGCCCAGTATCGCATAGTAGGAGATTACGAATTCCGGCACGTTGCGGAGCAGGATGGCCACCTTGGAATTCTCGTCCACCCCCATTTCGCGTAGGGCATTGGCGAGCCGGTTTACGCGCGACAACAGCTCTCCGTAGGAGATGGTTTCGTGCCCGAAGTAGAGGGCTGTAGCATCGGGATTCTGTTCCATCGTGGTCACGAGATTCTGGTATAGATTCATATTTCATCTCTCCCGTCTCTGCCTGCTCCTGGGGCCCCTTCCTGGAACCTCGCTATCCGACAAGCTTCCCTTTGCCCGTTTCCGTCCCGGTCCGCTAATATTCTACCATTGTAAATGGCGGTGGTCAGTATTCCCTTGCATGCTGTTCCCATCTATCGCGCTTTCCCTCCACCGCCCGCACGCGTCAGGCCCTCACGAAGGACAGCTTATCCTTGTCCGGCCCGGCTATGATGCGCACCGCCGCCACCTTCAGCTCCGGTATCTTGGCTACCGGGTCCAGCGCCGTGTTGGTCAAAGCGTTGGCGGGCGACTCGCCGAAGTGGAAGGGGATGAAGACTATGCCTTTAGGTACTCTCTCCGTCACCTTGGCCCTTACCTTGATGGCTGCCCGCCTGGATTCCACTCCGACCTCCTCGCCGCTCTGTATCCCCAGTCGCCCTGCGTCAGCAGGGTTTACCCACACCTGGTTCTCCGGGTCCAGCTCATGCAGGGCCTGCACGCGACGGGTCATGCTACCCGTATGGTAATGCAGCAGGACACGCCCCGTGGTCAGGATCAGCGGGTACTCATCATCCGGCACCTCAGCGGGAGGCCTGTACTCCACCGGACTGAACTTTCCTTTTCCTCTGGTAAACTTTTCTACATGGAGAATGGGAGTTCCGGGGTGATCCGGGGAGGGACAGGGCCAGCGCAATTCCCCGAGTTCCTCCAGCCTGCGATAGGAGATACCCGCATAGGAGGGCGTGAGGCCGGCTATCTCCTCCATGACCGATGGCGCGGATATGTCTCCCATATTATAGCCCATCCTGGCCGCCACCTGAGCTATGATCCAGGAATCCTCCCTGGCCTCTCCCGGCGGCTCCACCGCCTTGCGCACCCGCTGCACGCGGCGGTCGGTGTTGGTGAAGGTCCCCTCCTTCTCGGCAAAGGAGGCTGCGGGGAGGACCACGTCGGCGTAGGCCGCCGTCTCCGTGAGGAAGATGTCCTGGACCACCAGGAAGTTCAGTCCTTCCAATGCCTCCTTGAGGTGAGCGACGTCGGGGTCGGAGATCACCGGGTTCTCTCCCATGATGTAGAGCACCTCGACCTCGCCACGAGACGCGGCGTCCGTCATCTCCATGAGGGTGAGCCCGGGTGTTTCGGGTAACCTCTCCACACCCCACGCCCTTTCGAACTTCTCCCTTGCCTGGGAGTCGGTGACAGCCTGATAACCTGGAAATACATTGGGCAGGCAACCCATGTCGCAAGCCCCTTGGACGTTGTTCTGCCCCCGCAATGGATTGACGCCCGCGCCGACTTTGCCCACGTTACCGGTTAGCATGGCCAGGTTGGCCAGGGAGATGACGTTGTCCACCCCGTGGCTGTGCTGGGTGATCCCCATGGCGTAAACTATGGCCGCCGAGGGCGCGGAAGCGAAAGTGCGAGCGGCTCGGCGTATCTCCTCGGGGCGCACGCCGCAGATCTCGGTCGCCCTTTCCGGGGGATACTGTTCGATTATTTTCTTGAACTCCTCGAAGCCCTCGGTCCGTTCCCTGATGAACTCCTCGTCGGCAAGGCCCTCGGAGAGGATCACGTTCATCATCCCGTTGAGCAACGCCACGTCCGTGCCCGGCATCTGCCTGATCCACTGGTCGGCATAATAGCAGAGACGAATACGGCGTGGTTCGGCCACTATGAGCTTGCAGTCGTTCTTCATGACAGCCTTCTTAATGCGTAATCCCACAATGGGATGGGCTTCCGTCGTGTTGGAGCCGATCACCAGGATGCAGGCGGCCTGCTCCAGGTCCTCCAACGAGTTGGTCATGGCACCGCTTCCGAAGACCGTCGCCAGACCGGCGACCGTAGAGCTGTGTCATAAACGTGCGCAGTGGTCCACGTTGTTAGTGCCGACCACCGCGCGGGCTAATTTCTGGAAAAGGTAGTTCTCCTCGTTGGTGCAACGCGCCGAGGCGAGAAAGGCCACGCTGTCGGGCCCCTGTTCTTTCACCGCCTTTGAGATTCGGTCGGCAACCAGACCCAGGGCCTCCTCCCAGGTTGCCGGGACCAGCTCCCCCTCTTTCCTGACCAGGGGGGTGGTCAGCCGATCCGAATGGTGGACGAAACCGTAACCGTATCGACCCTTGGCACAGTGGTTTCCCTCACCCGGCCCCACCATGAGCGGTGAGGAGACATCCACAATCCTCCCGTCGCGCACGTGGAGGTCTATCTGGCATCCGCACCCGCAGTAGGCACAGGTTGTCCTTACCTTGCGAACCTGCCATGACCTCCCCTTCCCCTTGGAAGGTATGGACACGATGGCCCCTGTGGGGCAAGTGGAGACGCACTGCCCGCAGAACTCGCAGGGGGTTTCGGTGAGGGGCCGGTTATAGGGTGTGCCCGGGACGGCCTCGAAGCCCCGGTTGGCGAAATCGTATACCCCCACCCCCTGCACTTCGCGGCAGATGCGTACGCACCGTCCGCAGAGTACGCATTTGTTGTAGTCACGCTCGATAATTGGATTATCAACAATCGCTTCATGGTGATGCTGTTCGCCCTGAAATCGCGGTTTCCTCACGCCATACTCGTAGGCCAGATCCTGCAGCTCGCAGTTTCCGGCGCTCTCACAGGTCATGCAGTCGTTGGGATGGTCGGACAGGAGCAACTCGATGATGGTCCGCCTTATCCCCCTCAATTTTTCCGTGTCGGTTCGCACAACCATATCCTCGTCGGCCGGGGTAGCGCAAGCGGGAAGGAACCCCCGGCCCTGCCCTTCCACCTCCACTAGACAGACCCTGCACGAACCGTAGGGCTCCAGCCGCGGGTCGTAGCACAGGGTAGGGATTCTGATTCCGGCCTCTGCCGCCGCTTCGAGGATGGTACGGCCAGGAGTGGTTATAACCTCGATGCCGTCGATGGTCAGACTGATATGTTTCATTGCGCCCTCCTCATTCCGTGTATATGGCCTCTTTGGGGCAACGGCTGATGCACAGCTTGCAGCGTATGCAGACCTCGGGGTCTATGGAATGGGGTTGTTTTTTCTCCCCACTTATCGCCTCCACGGGACAGATCTTCAAGCACGCACCGCACCCTGTACATGTATCCGGGTCGATGCGCAGGGTGATCAGCGCCTGGCATATTCCTGCAGGACATCTCTTGTTGACTATGTGCTCCTCGTACTCATCGCGGAAATACCTCAAGGTGGTCAGGACGGGGTTGGGGGATGTCCCCCCAAGGGCGCAAAGGCTGGACGCTTTTATATCCGCGGCCAGAGACTCCAGTGCCTCCAGGTTCTCGTTGGTCCCCTGGCCGTCGCAGATCTTGGTGAGTATCTCCAGCATCCTCTTGGTGCCCAACCGGCAGGGAACGCACTTGCCACAGGATTCATGGGTCAAGAACTCCATGAAATAACGGGCGATGTCCACCATGCAGGTGTTCTCGTCCATCACTATCATGCCTCCGGAACCCATCATGGAGCCCACCTCCTGGAGGCGCTCGAAGTCCACGGGGATGTCCAGAAGATGGGCCGGAATACATCCGCCGGATGGCCCACCCGTCTGGACGGCCTTGAAGGCCTTGCCCCTGGGGATGCCTCCCCCTATCTCGTAAACGATCTCTCTCAGGGTTATCCCCATGGGAACCTCTACCAGCCCGGTATTGTTGATCTTTCCCACCAGCGAGAAAATCTTGGTCCCCTTGCTCTTCTCGGTGCCTATCTTGGCATACTCGTCCGCGCCCATCTGGAGTATGAGGGGTACGTTTTGCCACGTCTCAACGTTGTTGATGTTCGTCGGCCTCCCCCAGAGGCCGTAGTTGGCGGGATACGGAGGCCGCGGCCTGGGCATACCCCTCTTTCCCTCTATGCTGGCGATAAGACCCGTCTCCTCGCCGCAGACGAACGCCCCTCCTCCCACACTCACCTTGATGTCGAAATCCAGACCCGATCCCAAAATGTTCTTTCCAAGGAGGCCCTTTTCCCTCGCTTGGTCCAGCGCTTCCAGGAGGTGGTGCACGGCAAGCGGGTATTCATGACGCACATACACGTAACCCTCACTGGCCCCGATGGCATAAGCCCCTATGGTCATGCCCTCAATGACCTGATGAGGGTTGCCTTCGAGAAGGCTCCGGTCCATGTAGGCACCAGGGTCACCTTCGTCCGCGTTGCAAATGACATACTTGATCCCGTCCGGTGATGGCGCTTGCCTCGCGATCCTCCATTTCCTGCCCGTGGGAAAACCGGCTCCTCCCCTTCCCCGGAGACCGGCGCGCTCTATGATGTCGATGATCTCCTCCGAAGAACTCTCGAACAGTGCCCACGCCAGTGACCCGTATCCGCCCTTGGCGATGTAATCATCGATGTTGAGGGGATCGATGTCCCTGTTCATAGCCAGGAGGAACCTCCTCTGCTTGTTGTAGAAGGGGATCTCTTGTTGATGGACTATCCTTCTCCCGTCCGCCGGGCTCTTGTACAACAGCTCCTCGACCACTTCGTCGCCAAGGATGGAGCTCTCCACTATTCTCTCCACGGCCTCGGGCGAGATCCGGACGTAAAAGATGCCGTTTTTGTGGATGAACATAAGGGGGCCCATCTCGCAGAAGCCCTGACAGCCGGTGAGCCTAAGGTTTACGGTATGGCTCATGTCCTTCTTGTCTATGATCTCACGAAGGGTCTCGAAGACGTTTATACAATCGTAAGCCCGACAACCGGTCCCGCCACACACGGACACCGCATACTGGTATTTTCCGAACTTTTCCCTTAACTGGAGCCTGTACTGCTCCAGGTCGGCGGGGGTTTCAATCCTGGCCATTTGCTTCCCGACCTCCCTCTTTTACCATCTTCTCAAGAAGTTTCTTCATCTTGCTGGGGGTCATATGGCCATGATAGACACCGTCCACCACCAAAACGGGCGCAATGGCGCAGGTTCCGAGGCAGTTGACCGTCTCCAGAGTGAAATACATGTCCTCTGTCGTCTCCCCCGGTACGATGTTCAGGAACCTCTTCGCCTCCTCGGTGACCTCCCTCACATTGCGGACGTGGCAGGCGGTACCGTGACAGATGCGTATCAGATGCTTACCTATCGGCTTCAGCCTGAACTGGGTGTAAAACGTCGCCAGCCCGTACAGGTGGCTCAACTGATAGCCGAGTTTTTTCGCCAGCTCGCCCATTATTCCCTCGTCGAGGTACCCGTAGGTCTGCTGGATCTCGTGGAACACGGATATGAGGGCTCCACGTTCCCCCCTGTACCTCTCCACGATATCCTCCAGAGGACTGAGGTCCTCCGGGGGCACGAAACTGCGATTGCAACTGCAACCCTCTTTTTCCATCGGTCACCAACCTCCTTGTCACCCACAACGCCGGGCAATGCTGATTCCGCAGGGCGCGGATCGCCGCTCCATCGTCCCACAGCTGGAGAAAAACCGGCCGCTACGTCCTTGCCAGCCCGATGGCCTGTGATCCCCGATCAAAGCTCCAGGTAGGAATGGGCGTAAAGGGTTTCTTCGGTGAGCACCCTCCAGGTCTTTAGGAGCTCGACGGCCGTGGGGTCGCTCTCGTCCACCGCTTCCCCATTGACGATCTTTTCCACTATCTGGTATTCCTCGTTCCCGTTTATCACTCCCATGAGGGATTCGTCGTTGGGATCCACGATAGCCGCCGTCAGTCCCTTGACCATGAGCACCGCCAGCAGAGTGCGGTTGAGCAGGCTGCAGAGCGACTCGTCGGGGACGCTGTTGGAGACGTTGGAGAGACCCACTACCGTGCCCGGCGGGGGGTCGAACTCCGAGAAGACACCCTGCAGCATGTCCATGGCGTCGATGAGGGCGTGTACCTGGTCCTGGGTCACGCTGATGGGCAGCACGATGGGGTCGATGAGGAGCTTATCCAGGGGAATGCCGTATTCCTGGGCGGCCATGATGATGTTGTAGGCCACCTCCACCCTCTCGTTGGCGTCACGGGGCACGTTTCCCTGCGCGTTGAGCACCAGCCCGACCACCCAGGCGTTGTGTTCCACGGCCATGGGCATGAGACTCTCGATGCGCTCCGGTTGCGAGGAGATGGAGTTGATCATGACCTCCCTGCCCTCGACGACCTCCAGGCCGGCCTTCATGGCCTCGATGTTCATGGTGTCCAGGGCCAGCGGGACGTCGGTTACCTCCTGCACCGCCTGGACCACGAAACGCATGCGTTCGGGCCCCTCCTTGGTGGCCGGCCCCAGGTTGATATCCAGCCAGTTGGCGCCCCCTTCCACCTGGAGCAACGCCATCTCCTGGATGGGCTTCTTGTCGTATTCCTTCATGGCCTGGCCGATCTTCTTCATCATCACGTTGACCTTTTCCCCGATGACCAGCATTTCCTCCTCCTTCGTCGCTCTTGCGGTCGGCTTGACTGTTCATTCTTCTCCTTCCATGCGGGTAAAAAGTTCCCTCGCCCGGTAGGAGCTGCGCACGAAGGGGGCCGAGGCCACCAGCGGTATGCCCGCTTCCCTGGCCTCCTCCCCCAGCTCATCGAACTCACGCGGGGAGAGAAACCTTTCCACCCTCAACTGCTCCCTGCCGGGGCGCAAGTACTGGCCGATGGTGAGCATATCACACCCCACCCCGGCGAGGTCACGAAAGGCGGTTCGCAGCTGCGCGCGTGTTTCCCCCAGGCCCACCATGAGGCCGCTCTTCGTTTTCATGCCCCCGTCCATGCCCCTCGCCGCCTCCAGCAGGTGCAGGGAACGCCGGTAATCCGCTCCCGGCCTCACCCGCGCATAGAGTTCCCTCACTGTCTCCAGGTTATGGTTGAGGATATGAGGCCCTTCCGCCACCACCCGCCGCAGGGCCTCCTCGTCTCCCTGGAAATCGGGCACGAGCACCTCTACCGTGGCCCGCGGCAGGCACCCGCGCACCTCCCTTACCGTCGCGGCGAACGCGGATGCCCCCCCGTCCGGGAGGTCATCACGGGTGACGCTGGTCACCACCACGTGCCGCAGTCCCAGCGACGCGGCCGCCGCCGCCACCCGCGCCGGCTCGTCATCCTGCACGGCCAGCGGCTCTCCCTTGCTCACGCCGCAGAAAGCGCATCCCCGGGTGCAGACGTCCCCGAGGATCATGAAGGTAGCGGTGCGCACGGAAAAACATTCCATGCGGTTGGGGCACTTGGCGCTCTCGCAGACGGTGTGCAGGCCCTGGCGGCGCAGGGTTTCCTCCACCCTCCGCATCCCCCTTCCCGCCCGCACCTGGCGGTGCAGCCAGCGGGGGAGGCGCGTATCGTAATGGCGCTCATCGCTGTTCGCCGCATGCATGAGCTCTCTTCCCGCCCCCTTTGCCTTCATCCTCCGGCCCTCTCTTCGCCCCGCAGCAATCCGGCGAGCTCGGACGCCATCCTGTAAGCCCTGCCCGCCTGTTCCTCGCTCACGCCCTCCAGGCCGCAGGAGGGGGTCACCATGGCCCTCTCGCGGAGCAGGTCAGGGTCCACTCCCCGTGCGGCGAGCGCGGCTACCCCGTCCTCGAAGCGCCGCGCCAGGGAATCCGCCGTCTCCTCGTCTACCCTGGCGCTGTTGGGCACTAGCCCCCAGGCCAGCACGCCTCCCTCCTCCAGGAAGCGGGAAAGCCCTTCCGGATAAAGGGCCAGGCTGTCGAAATACCCGTAGGCATCGAAGCTCACCACCCGCACCCCGGCCTCGAAGAGCAGCGTCCAGTCCGTGTTGCCGCAACAGTGCACCCCCGTCAGGCAGGTGAGCCCCCCGGCGCAGAGGCGCAGGGACTCCACCACCCTCTCCCGGCTTACGCTCACCAGGGCCGATCCCACGGATACCAGGTAGGGCTCGTCGAGGAAGATGAGCACCTCGCGCGCCCTTCCCGTCCCTCGCAGGAAACCCTCCATCCACCGCGCCTTCAGGTTTAGCAGCCGTATCATGGCCTCCGCCAGCTGGTCGTTATAGAGGATGGGCCGTTTCCTCTCGTCCATCACGGTGAGCCCGAAACTCACCGGACCGGTCACTTGCCCCTTGAGCAAGGGATAGACCCTTTCCTCCTCCGCCAGCTTCTCCGCCATGCGGTAGAGTCCGGATGCGTACCCCTCGCCGATGCGCGCCATGGAGGGGTCCTCGTCCAGGCAGGCCTGGTAGATCTTTTCCACCTCCGGGATGAGGTCCCGGGTGGTGTCGCAGAAGACCTTGCGCCTCTCCTCGTCGATCACCACCCCGGGCAATCCCTCGCTGTACTGAGCGTACATGTTCTCCCGGAAACTGCTCCGCGGCAGCTGCGGCCAGACAGGCGCCTCCGCAAGGTGCCGCAGCGTCATGGCGCAGGCCTCCTCCGCGCCGGTATGCGGCAGGCTCCCTATGGCGGTGGCCGTTAATGCGGGCTCCCATTCTTCCATACCATACCACCCACGTTCGTACATGCCCCGCAGGGGTGGGGTCATGCTTTGCGTTTCGCCCTGCCCGCTAAGGCCGCAAACCACGGCCCCATAGAGGGGTGGGGCCAGGATCCATCCTGACCCCAAATCCCCAGAATCCCCTACATCTTCTTGATATCCACTCCGGCTTCCTCGAGGATGCTGGGGACCACATCCTCCTTCCCGATGGCCATGATATGCACGCCGTCGCAGAGCTTCTCGTCGATGCACTGGCGGATCTGGCGGGCCATGATGCGTATGCCGGTGGAGAGCCTCTCCTCTTTGGGAGCGTCCTCCATCTCCCGCGCCAGGTCCTCAGGGACGAATACGCCGGGGACGTTGGCGTTCATGTACTTGATCTGGCCGGGGCTGGTGAGGAGCACCAGGCCGCAGCAGATGTACGCCTTGTCGCTGATCTCGCGCGCCTTCTCCATGAAGCGCTTGAAGTTGTCCATGTCGTACACGGCCTGGGTCTGGAACCACTGGGCCCCCGCCTCGATCTTCTTCTCGAACTTGATCATCTGGGGCTCGATGGGGATGGCCTCCGGGGTGACGATGGCTCCCTTGAAGAACTGCACGCCGCCCTTGAGCTCGTTGCCGCCGGAGTCGCGCCCCTCCTCCATGTTGCGGATGAGCTGCAGGAGCTGCACCGATTCGCAGTCGAAGACCGCCTTGGCCTCCTTGTGGTCTCCCACGGGGATGGAGTCCCCGGTGAGGCAGAGCACGCTGCGGATGCCGCGCGTGTAGGCAAAGAGCAGGTCGGCCTCGATGGCCAGGCGGTTGCGGTCCCGGCAGGTGACCTGCAGGTTGGGCTCTCCTCCCAGCTCCTTGATGAGGATGGCCGTTGCCAGGGAGGGGTAGCGCATCACCGAGGACTGGTTGTCGGTGATGTTCATGGCGTGGACCCTGTCCTTGAGCAGGTGGATGTGCTCGATCATCTCGTCGATATCCGTGCCCTTGGGGGGCCCGATCTCGCCGGTTACCAGGAACTTCCCGGCCTGGAGGATCTCCTGGATGGCGGGCTTGACGTGTTCTTTGATGAGCAATGTCATCTCACTCACCCCCCTCGCCCTTCTTCTCGAAGATCACGCGGCCGGGCTTCATGTTCGCCTGCCAGTTCTTCAAGCCGTAGATTTTGCGGAAGCGGTCCAGCTTCCCCATCTTCTCCAGTTGGTTGTAGATGAGGGTCCAGCCGCAGTCCTTTTCCTTGTCCGTCTCGCACTTGCCCTCGTCGGTGCCACCGCAGGGACCGTTGAGTATGCCCTTGTGGCAGCGGGTCACCGGGCAGATGGCCCCGAAGTCCTCCAGCACGCACTCGCCGCACAGGGAGCACTTCTCCATGAAGTGGCCGTGCCGCTGGATGTTGCCCAGGAAGACGGTGTTGCAGGCGGGGTGCACCGCCCTCTCGGTGGACTCGCGCACCGACTGCACTCCGGCGCCGCAGCACATGACCAGGAAACTATCGGCGGCCTCCACCGCGTCCTTGTTCTCCCGGAACTTGCGCTTGGTGTTCAGCTCGTGGCACACCTCGTCGTAGATTATGGCGCCGGTGACCGTCTTTCCTTCGGCCTCCAGCCTGGCCTTCATCTCGGCCACCTGCTCCTCGCCCCCCGTCTCGCAGGTGGTGGCGCACAGGCCGCAGCCGACGATGAAGACCTTCTCCTCGCCCTCGAGCTCCTTCAGCACCTCCTCGAAGGGCTTCGATGTGGTGATGATCATCTCTTGCGTTCCTCCTCTGTTCTTCGACGTCTACCGCGTCCCTGGTATCTAAATCGCGAGCCCAGCTCTGCCCGCATCTCTCACACGGTGGAGAATTGGCGCAGGAAGGCGGGGATGTCCGCGGCTTCCCGGGTGCCGATGACGATCTCCCAGTCCGGCAGCTCCTCCTCCAGCTCGCCGGAGATCTGGGCCACGTAACCGGGGATGATGAGCTTGCGGTGCTTTATCTTGTCGATGATCCCCGAGGTGTTGATGAACTTGGCGATGGTCTCGGGCACGAACTTGCCCGCCGCCCATGCGGTGAGCACCGACTGGCCGTCCACGTCCACCACTCCCAGCCAGGCCGGTATCTTGCTCCCCTCTATCTCGCCGGAGACGATGAAGTAGGTGAGGGAGAAGTTGGTGGTCACCAGCACGGGGCTGTTCTCGTCCGGGGCCCCGATCTCGTAGAACTTGGAGTCCACGGCCATGGGGCGCTGGGGGTCGGTGTAGACGTTGAGCACCAGCACCAGCAGGGGGTACATCCTCCACTGCTCGGCGTGGGAGAGGACGACGATCCCGCCGTACTTGCAGACGTACATGGCCGCCAGGGCCGTCTCGTAGAGCTCGTCGTCCGTCTCCTCGCAGGGGAAGGTGATGGCGGGGAACCCGAAGGGAGCGAACTTCTCGTTCAGCGCCGCCCGGCGCATGGCCACCAGGTCCTTGAAGGTCTCCCCCGGCTTGCGCGGCGCCGGGTCGAGCACCAGGTCCTTGAGGCCCATGCCGGTGAGCTTTTCCGAGAGCTCCGCCAGCTTGTCCAGGTCGGCCGCCTTCACCGCCAGGGGCAGGTCCTTCTCCTTGGCCAGCCCGCCCATGGCGTCCACGTTGGCCTCGGTTGCGGCGTAGAGCAGGGGGCGGGAGTCGCCGGCGGCCTCCACCCCGGCCTTCATGACCTCGACGTCCTCGGCCATGAGGACGAGGGGCTTGGCGGTGGCGCCCTTTACCTTCTCCACCAGCGCCTTGAACTTGCCGGCGTCGCCGGAGGCGGACTTGACGGCGATGGTCCCCACCTTGAGCATCACGCCCACCCGCTCATGCTCGCATTCCTTGGCCTGCTTGAGCAGCTCGTCCACCTTGGCGTCGTCCATGTCGTCGCTTACCAAAACCCCCAGGACCGCGGGGTTGAAGAAGGTCTTCTCATGGCGGAAGAGCACCAGCTCCTCGCCCACCTTGAAGGCCTCGTCCCCCACCCCGACGGTGACCCCCCGGATGGGAGGCGCGGCCGCCTCGGCCAGCTCGGCGCGCACCTCGTCCGTCACGTAGGGACACTCGTCGAGGCTGGTCTGGCCCGCCGCCAGCTTCATGGCGAAGGCCAGACAGGTCGGGAACCCGCATTCCTTGCAGTTGGTCTTGGGCAGCTTCTTGAAGATATCCAAGCCCGAAAGTCCCATCTTCTAACTCCTTCCTTCCAGATAAGCGGTCTTCCCCCACCTGATATATGTTCAGCACTGGGCAAGGGGTGGGCGGGCCCCTTTCCCTTCCTTCCTAGATGAGCATGGGCTCCATGGTCAGCGCGGGATGCCCCTTCTCCTCCAGCCAGGGAAGGATTTCCTCCTCGGTGGTCCCCACGTCCTCGTCGGCTATCTTGTCGACGAAGTCGGGGTCGCCGATCTCCTCGCAGCGCTTCTGGAGCTGCTCCTTGAGGGTTTCCTTAAGCTCCTTGGGCATCCACACGATGCGCTGGAAGCCACCGTCGGCGGAGATGAACTTCTTGGAGGTGATGTACACCTTCCCGATGCCAATGAAGCCCGGCGTCTGCTGCCCGCCGCCCACCGAGTTGGCCAGGGTGGAGAAGGTCATGCCGCAGGGTGTCTCTCCCTTGTGCTCGCGGTTGACTATCATCACCCCGTTGCACATGGGTAGGAAGGCTACGATGCACTCGAAGCACCCGCAGGAAGTCATGGGGTCCTCCATCATGGAGTACATGGTGACGTTCTGCGTGTTGCCTCCCGATTTCTCCTTGACGAACTCGTTGATGGCCGGCCACACGCCCTTCACGTCGTCGGCACAGTCGCCCTTCTTCACCGGCTGGTTGGGCCCCGTGGGGTCGATCTCATAGGCCGCTTTGCCGTCCAGCCAGTTGTAGGCCCCGCACAGCCCCAGCCTCTCCGGGGAGATGATGCAGACGTGAGTTGGGGCGAAGGACTGGCACAGGGTGCAGGAGTAGAAAGTATCCACCGACTCGTCGGTCATGCCTGCCGTCTTCTCGTCGCGGTAGCGATAGGCCTGCCTCGCGGTGGCCTCCCACTTCTCCACATCCTCCATGTTGGTGTAGATGGTCACCTGTACCTTGTCCACGATGGAGGGGAAGTCGTTGATCAGCTTGGCATGGATGATCTCGCCGTAGTGGCGGATCTTGAACCCCTTGGCCTGGGCCTTTTTGCTGATACGCGTCCAGACGATGTCGCGCTGGCCCATGTGCCAGATGCCCTCGGCGCCGTTTATAAAATGATGTACCTGCCGCTCGAGAATCGATTCGAAGTCCTCCTGCATCTTCCGCCCGGCGACTTCTACCACAATGCCCAGGGGCAAAGCGCTCCCCTCCTCGACGTCATCTATCTCCGGGCCGATGACCTCGATCTTGCCGTCCGTGACCTCATCCATCTCCTGCATGCGCACATACTCGAAGGCCGGCGTTATGTTTCCGCCGAACTGGACGTACATGTCGTCCTTGCGGATGACCTCGCCCTCGAAGGCGGGGCCATAAGCCATGGGGATGGGGATCTCGGCGATCTGGATCTTGAGGCCGCGCACCTCCACGCACTTCTGGACGATCTCCTCCTCCGACACGCCTCCCACCACATGCTCATAGGTGCACACTCCGGTGGGAAGGATATCCGGGATGGGGGTGTTGGCGATGGTGGGGAACCCGTAGTTGATGGCCCCCGCGGCGTAGGCGTACTTCTGCTCGTCCACGTAGTCCAGGGCGAGCACGAAGGCGAAGATGCGGTTCTTGTTGTAGCGAAGGATCTTTTTATAATCGCCCGGCTGCGCCCCGCCGAAGGACATGGCGGCACGGGCCGCGAATCCCAGCGAATAGACCGCCGAGGACATCTCCTTGCCGTAAGGTACGATGCGCGTGTCCCAACCTAGCTGGCGGTCTACCTGCTGCAGCTGCTCTGCAATGGAGACGCCGTCCACGTGGCCGGAAATCCAAACATACAGGTTCTTCTGCAGGAGTTCCACCACGATCTTATCCGCCATCTCCGGGGTGGAGGCGCGTCCTACCAGCGCGCAGAAACCGGGTGCGGTGCCGTCAACGAACTCCACGCCGCGCTCGCGCATGATGATGTCATCAGCCACCCCAAGCCAGAGGTCGTCCACCGGTGGGTTGGTAGTGTACTTACAGCCCTCGATGATCTCGCCAGCAAAGAGGGTGGCGATACCGGCATCCAGGGTGTGTCCCAGGTAAGGCACCCAGTGGCTCTGCCTTGGGACCGGGGGCAGGAGCTCTTTTGCGTACTCCAACACCTTGTCCATGTCCTCCAGCTTCTGCACTTGCATACCTGTCAGAGCGTAGATGATGGGTAGATAGAACCCTGTGTTGGGGAACTCCACCTTCGCGGTGGCACCGACGGCCTCCTTGGTCTCGGCGAGCATGCGCTCCGCCTCGGCCACCTCTTTGTGGGCTCCCTTGATGGCTGCGGCAGCGATTATCCGACTCATCAGATCTCCAACTCCCTTCTCATGGCCATGTCGTAAAGCACCCTCTCGCGCTTGGCAGTTATCCCCAGAGCCTCGCGCTTGCTGTCGATCAAGGTAAGCAGCTTGCCCACCAACTTCTCCGGGTCCGGCTCAAAGTGCCAGCTGTTCTTGTAGATCTCGTTGTATTTCTCGAACAGATGTTCGGTGACGTTCTTCGAGCCTAGGGTGGGCCAGCTCACTCCGAAGACCACAGCCGCCCCAGAAACCACGAAGTACTGTCCGATAGAGATGGCCTTCTCGCTCATCCACTCCGGAGCGCAACCCGCCGCCGGGAGGTCGCTTATATCTTCGCCCAGGCCGCCCTCCTTGACCATAGCGGTGAGGGACATGAGGATGCGGCTGTTGTCCACGCATGAGCCCGCGTGCAGCACCGGTGGTATGCCGACGGCCTCGCAGACCTCCCACAACCCCCGGGGGCAGATCTCTCTCGCTACCTCGGGGAGCATGAGCCCCGCCTTGGCCACCGACTGGGCTGCGCAACCGGTCATGACCACCAGGCAACCATTGGCGATGAGCTCCCTGGTCACCCTGACATGGATGTCGTCGTGCTTGACGCGCGGGTTGTTACAACCCACCACGCCCACTACGCCACGGATGCGGCCGTCGATGATGGCGTCATTAAGAGGCCGATAGGATGCGCGAAACTTCCCGCCGAGCATGTAGTTGATATACTCGTGGTTGAAGCCAGCGATGAGCGCTTCCGTGTTGTCCGGGATGTTCACCTTGCCGCGCTTGGGGAAATTGTCGATAGCCGCTGAGACGATCTCCTTGGCGATCTCCAGGGCGTGGTCCTCGTGGAACTCGATATGCCGAGCGTAGGGCATCTTTGCCTTGGGAGAGGTGGTTATGATATCGGTGTGCAGACAGCTGGCGATCTGCCCGACACCTTGATAGATGCACTGAACGTCCACCACCATGGCCTCCACCGCGCCGGTGAGCAGAGCCAGCTCCTGCTGTAGCACGTTGCCGGCGATGGGCACCCCATGGCGGGTGAGGACCTCATTAGCCGTGCAGCATATGCCGGCGAGGTTAATGCCCTTGGCGCCCACAGCTTTGGCCTTCTCCTGCATATCCGGTAGGCTGGCGGCGAGCACGATCATCTCCGAGAGGATGGGCTCGTGCCCATGGACGATGATGTTCACCTCATCCTCCTTGAGCACTCCCAGGTTGATTTTGCTCTCCAGGGGCTCCGGCGTGCCGAATAGGATATCCTGCAGCTCGGTGCCGATCATGGAGCCGCCCCATCCATCGGATAACGCGCAGCGCTCGGCTCCCTTGAGGATGTTCTCATAGTCCTGGTCAACGCCGATAGACGTGCGATGCATGACCTCTACCACCTCGCGGTCAATACCGCGGGGGAACACGCCTCGCTGGCGCCAGATCTCCTTGCGCTTTTCAGGCGCCCGTTGAGCGAAGGCCAGCTCGCCGTCCTGCTGGCCGAACATGGCCAGGCAGCGCTCACCCACCTCAAGGGCAATGTCATTGATGTCTCGATCGCCGATCTCGATGTCCAGGTCCGCTGCCACTTCTAAGAGTTTAACGCGGTCCTTTATCTGGTAGTCGGTAGCCTCCCCCTTTGTGGCCATAACAAGGGTCTCGGCCACAGCCCGGCCATGATCCGAGTGTGCGGAGGATCCCCCCGCCACCATGCGCGCGAAGTTGCGTGCGACGATGGTATCGATGTTGGCGCCGCAGACGCCCCTGCTCTCGTCGGGCTTCTTGGGGTTTATGCGGCAGGGGCCCATGTTGCAGATGCGGCAGCAGCTACCTGCCTCTCCAAAGGCGCATCCCTTCTGCTGCTGCACGCGGTCGAAGGCGGTCTCCTGTTCCGCCTCTTTGGCGATGCGCAGCATCTCCAGTGTAGCTTCGCATGCCGTCATTTCCTCGAACTCTGCCATGTCTCTCCTTCCTCCTGTGGAATTATAAGGTCCTCCTTGAACCTATCTCTCCGCCGATCTACTCCTCTCCTTGAACACCATTTTCATCCGCCGGAGATTGCTCGGCGAGTCTATGCTAAGCCTACCCGGAAAGGTCGGCGATTAACTTCTTTACAAGGCGTATGGACTCCGGATGGCGCAACACAAGGATGTCCGCGCCCGCCATCAGCAAGGCCACCGCGGTAATCGTCTCCCACATGATGCCGCGCTTCGCGGCGTTTCCCCACTCAGGATATTCCCCCTCCGAGCTCTTTGCCTCCTTGGTCTTCCATGCCTGGAAGCCGATATTGGCCAGCATGGGCATCTGGGTCATGGAATCATCCTGGAAGAGTCCGGCGATCTTCAAACGCTCCATCACCGAGTAGCTGTACTCCAAGCCATAACCCAGAGCGCCGGTGGTGGGGTCGATTACCAGTTTCTCCGCCTCCATGCCCAGGTTGGTGAGGAGGATGTTGAGCTGCTTGGCCAGGTTCACGTCGATGGGAGTCATGCCGGATACCGTCTGCTTGTAGCCGATGGCCGGGGCGCCCACCTTCTTGAAGTTGTCTTCCTTTGCGGGACCGAGAAGAAGGTTCTTGCCCTCCGCCTTGGTGGCCACCACCCTGGCGATCTCAGCATCTTTGTCCAGGTCCTCGGTACCATAGACGATCACGGGGACGTTGACCGCCTCCTCCACCTTGAGTACCGTCTCCGCCGCCTCCTCTGCCGACGCATTGGTCGCTTTGGGATCGGTGGAGGCAAGCAGGAGGAAGATGGCGTCGGCACCCCACTCCTCAACCGCCTTCTTGGCCCAGGCGATGGGATCGCCCTTCACCTCGCCCAGGGCTTCTTCCAACGCGGAGGGTAGCTCGCCAACCAAGTCTATGACCTCAGCAGCCACGAGAGGCTTGTTGGGCATCTCCCCCTCCCAGAGGTAGAAAGGAAGGCAGGACTCTCCTCCGACCTTCCTGGCCTTTTCGCCGGCGCCAAGCTCTACCTCGCGGATCTTGCCCTTGGCCGTTTCCGTCGGTAGATTGAATGCCATTTCCTTTCTCCTTTCCCGATGTCTCCTATCGCCTCTATAAGTAAGATATCCCTTACGTCCTGTGTGCGCTTTGTCATATGTCATTCCACTCCGTGCTGCATCTTGCAGGCGCGCAGGGCGTTCTTCATGAGCATGCGGTTGGTCACCGAGCCCACCCCGCCGGGCACGGGCGTGATGGCCTTGGTCATGTCCTTGACCGCGTCGAAGGAGACGTCGCCCACCGTCTTCGTCTTGGGCTTACCCTTCTCGTTGAGCACGGGCTCCCCTTTCTCGTCCAGCACCTTGACGCGGTTGATGCCCACGTCAACCACGATGGCGCCTTCCTTCACCTGGTCGGGGCCTATGAGGTCCGCCTTCCCCGCAGCCACGATGAGGATGTCGGCTCCCTTGGTATGTTTTTCCAGGTTGCCCTTCATGCTGGTGAAGACGTGGCACACGCTGGTGGTGGCGTTGCGGTTGAGCATGAGGAAGGCCACCGGCTTCCCCACGATGTTGGAGTGGCCCACCACCACTATCTCCGCCCCCTCGTAGAAATCCTTGGGGTCCATCTTCTCGTATTCGCGGGCGTAGCGGTCCAGGATCTCCACCACCGCGGAGGGCGTCGCCGGCGGGAAGGTGGGCTCCCCCAGGGCAAGCTTGCCCATGTTGAAGGGGTGGAAGCAGTCGATGTCCTTGTTCACGTCGATGGTGTTGATCACTGCGCTGTCCGAGATGTGCTCGGGGAAGGGACGCAGGGGGAGGATGCCGCTCACCGCCTTGTCGGCGTTGAGCCGCTTCACGATCTCCACCACCTCCTCCTCGCTCACGTCGGCTGGCGGGTTCTCGTTGATGTAGTTGAAGCCGGCCTCCTCGCAGAATTTCTCCACCTGCCCCCGGTACATGCGCGCCCCGAAGTCGTCTCCCGCCAGGAGGGTGGCGATGCCTGGGGTGATGCCCTTGGCCTTGAGGGTCTCCGTCTCGGCCACGATCTCCTTCATCAGCTCATCGCCGATGGCGACACAATCGATGACCACCGTCATATGCCTCGCTCCTTTCCCTTTCCCGATCCTTGGCGGATTTCGAACGCCTTCCCCTCTATCGCTTGCGACCGCTTACGGGCACTCCGCCGCTCATGGTCCAGTGCTCCGCGCGTGCATCCCTGCAGCGGCCGCCTTCCCGCCTGTGCCGCCATATCATCCCAGCTTCTCGTAGGTCAGCTTGACCACGCGCTCCCGCAAGAGCGCCGTCTCATCGAGTATTTCCCGCACGCGCGACCACCTCGCCTCAGCGAAGTCGCGGTCCTCGATGCTCTTGACGTTGATCTTCACGTTGAGGGCAGCGCTCTGCGCGGCCGCCTCGGCCAGCAGCGCCGCCACGCCGGCGTCGCTCACCGCTCCCACGTTGCCGATCTCGGCTGCCGTCTGCGATACGCGCGCCACCTCCAGGCATTTCTCGGCGATCTCGAAGGGTACCTCGGTGGCGGTCTTCAGGGCTTTCTGGATGCTGGAGGAGCGCGCCGCCTTTTCCTCCTCGCTCTCGCGGGGCATCTTGTAGGCGGCGGAGACCTCCGCGTAGACCTCGGTGTCTCTCTGGATCAGTCCCTGCAGCTCGTCACGGAGCTTTTCGGAGTGTTCGAGAAGTTCCTCCACCTGGTCCTGAACATCGGCGTATTTTTCCTTGCCCAGGGTGAGGTTGCCGACCATGGATACCAGGGCGGCTCCCAGTGCTCCCACGAGGGCGGAAACGGCGCCGCCACCCGGCTCAGGTGACCTGGAGGCGAGCCTGTCCAAGAATACGATCATGGGCTTTTCCACGTACATCCTAAGACCTCCCCGGTCCAAATCCTGATTATCTCACTAACTCCCGTGCAATTCCACCTTTTTTAACGCAAATAACACCAGCGCATTATCTCTCACTTGCGCCCGCCTTTCTTCACGTAGCGGCCGAGGATTTCCTCCACCGCCAGGCGGGCCGGACTGTCCTGGGGAAGGGAGACGATGGCCCGCCCTTCCTCGTCCAGGGCGCTTATCAGAGGGTCCTCGGGTACCGTGCCGGCTACCTCCAGTTTGTTCTCGTCGGCCAGGGCGCGCAGGTTTTCGGGGAGCCCGTCCTTCACCCGGGAAACCACCAGGGCCACGCGCCGTATATCCAGCTTCAGCTCCCGCGCCAGGTCACGTATGCGCAGGGCGGTCATCACCCCGCGCACGGTGGGATCGGAGGCGATGAACATCACGTCCACCCCCCGCGTGGTGCGCCTCGAGAGGTGCTCCATGCCCGCCTCGTTGTCCATCACCACGTACTCGTACTGGTCGCCCATGATATCCAGGTAGCGCCGGAAGATGTTGTTGAGGTAGCAATAGCACCCCGGCCCCTCCGGCCGGCCCATGGAGATGAGGTCGAAGCCCTTCTCCTCCACCAGCGCCTGCCGCAACATGGTCTCCACCCACACCTCCTTGGACATGCCGGCCGGCATGCGGGAGACGTTCTCGGTGAGGTCTTCCCTTACCGCGCCGATGGTCTTCTCCGCCCTGGTACCCAGCGCCTGGTCCAGGTTGGCGTTGGAATCCGCGTCCACCGCGAGCACCGCCTTGCCCGTGGTGCGCTTCAAGTAGTCGACGGCCAGGGCGGAGAAGGTGGTCTTCCCGGTGCCTCCCTTGCCGGACACGGCGATGACGAAGCCCACTCAGCCCACCTCCCCCCCCACGGCCGCCTCCCCGGCCAACCGCTGCTCGTTGCGGTAGCTCTCCAGCCTTTCCCGCACCGAGGGGAAGGCCTCCAGGTTGGTATGGGGGAAGAAAAGGGCCGACAGGTAATGTTCCATGAAGGCCGGGTTCATGGAGAGCTCGAGGTAAGTCATCTGGTGCGCGATATCCTTCGCCTTGTTCAGCATGTCCTTGGAGAGCGCGGCCAGGTGGGCCCCTAAAAGGGACCCGTTGCCCACGAACTTCATCTTTTCATAGCCGATGTCCGGCAGAAGGCCGATGGTCACCGCCTTGTCCACCTCCAGGTAGCGGCCGAAGGCGCCCGCGATGAGCAGCTCGTCTATCATGGAAACGTCCATGTCCACGGAGGAGAGGAGTATCTCTATGCCGGCGTAGACCGCGGCCTTGGCGCGCATGAGGTTATCTATATCCACCTCGGTTATCACTATGTCCCGCCGCGTCGCCGAATCCTCGGCCCGCACCAGCACGTACTCCGCCCCGCCCTCCGTCGCTCGCACCCTGTCCGTCGGGAGCTCGGTGTTGATCTTCCCCTTCTCGTTGACGATGCCGGTGAGGAACATCTCGGACAAGGCATCGATGAGCCCCGACCCGCAGATGCCGATGGGCCTGCGGTGCCCCACGGTGATGATCATGGGCTCGTAGTTCACCTTGTTGATGCGCACTTGCTCGATGGCCCCGCGGGTGGCCCGCATGCCGTGCTTCACGCCGCCCCCCTCGAAGGCGGGTCCGGCGGAGCAGGAGCAGGAGAGCATCCACTCGCGGTTTCCCAGCACCATCTCCCCGTTGGTCCCTATGTCGATGTAGAGGGTGAGCTTGTCGGCGTTGAAGATGCCCGAGGCCAGCATCCCGGCCACGATATCCCCGCCCACGTAGGAGGCCACGCAGGGCACCGCGTAAAGATAGACCCCGGCCGCGATGCGCAGACCCAGGTCGCTACATTTTATCCAGGGGAAGAAGGTGGCCGAGGGGATGTAGGGCTCCTCCCTGATGTACCGTGGGTTCAGTCCCAGTAGGAGATGGGTCATGGTGGTGTTCCCGGAAACCACCAGGTGAGTTATGTCACAGTACTCGATGCCCGCCTGCTCCACCAGGCTCTTGATGAGGTTCCAGATGGTGCCCACCACCACCGACTGCAGCTTGGCCAGCCCCGTGCCGCGCGTGGCGTAGATGATGCGGGTGATCACGTCCTCCCCGAAGGCCACCTGCGCGTTGTAGTCGGAGGCGCGGGCCGTGACCTCGCCCGTCTGCAGGTCGATAAGCTCGGCGGAGATGGTGGTGGTCCCCACGTCGATGGCGATGGCGGACTGGCGCCCCGAGGTGTCCCCCTGCTCGATGCGCACGGCGCGCAGCTCCTCCCCGCTGTCCAAGACGGTGACGGTGATGTCCCAGTCGCTCTGGCGCAACATGTTGGGAAGGCGCTGCAGCACGGGGTAGTCGATGATTACGTCTCGCAGCCCCGTTTCCACGGCCAGTCCCCGCTTTACCCTCTCGGCGTCGCTGACGTTGTCGTCGAGGGTGGGTTCCGCGAGAACCAGGTGGATCTTGCGCGTGGACGGGTTGAGCTCCCAGTGGGGAAGCCTCTTCTCCCAGTCCGCCGCGGAGAGCAGGTGGCCGTGTGCGGGCTCCGGCTCCTTGCGCTCGAAAATCCTCCTGTCCCCGATACGCGATTCGATGGGGATGCTCACCCGGAGATCGGAGAGCACGCTGGTCTGGCAGGCCAGCGCGTATCCTTGGGAGATCTCCTCCTCGGAGAGCTTGGGGTTTGGTTCCCGCTCCACCTCCCCCTCCTCGACCAGCACCCGGCACTTGCCGCACGACCCGGAGCCGCCGCAGGAGGCGTTCACGTGCACGTCGGCGTCCATGGCCGCCTTGAGGAGGTTCTCGCCCTTGGGAACCATGACGTACCGGTTGTCCGGCAGAAAGAGCACCCGGCAGCTATCTTGCAAGGTCCGACCTCCGCGGGATAGTCCTTCCCTTTCCCGAAAATGCCCCGGTCCAGCGGACCGGGGCATCCTTTTCCATAATCATCCAACCGCGGTAAGCGCGATCAGAACAGTCCCATGGTCCTGCCGTTCTCGTCGATGTCCACGTCCACCGCCGCCGGGCGGCTGGGCAGGCCGGGCATGGTGCGCATGGCGCCGCACAGCGGGTAGAGGAACCCGGCACCTATGGAGGGCCTGATGTCCACCACGGGTAGGCGGAAGCCCTTGGGCGCTCCCTTCAAATTAGGATCATGGGAGAGCGAGAGGTGGGTCTTCGCCATACAGATGGGGAGCTTGTCGTAGCCCGCCTCCGTGTACTGCTTGATCTTCTGCTCCGCCAGAGGTGCGTAATCGACGCCGTCCGCGCCGTAGATCTTGGTGGCGATGGCCTCGATCTTCTCCTTGATGGACCAGTCCAGCTCGTAGAGGAACTTGAAGTTCTTGGGCTGCTCGCAGGCCTCCACGATGGCCTGGGCGGCCTCCTTGCCTCCTTCACCGCCCTTGGCCCAAACCTCAATGGGAACGCAAGCCACCACTCCGGCTCCCTCGGCCAGCTTCTTGACCAGCTCTATCTCCTTGTCGGTGTCGGTGATGCGCCTGTTGATGGTCACCACCACCGGCACGCCGAAGAGCTTCATGTTCTCGATCTGCTTGATGAGGTTCGCAGAGCCTTGCTCCAGGGCGGGCATGTTCTCCTTCTTCACCAGCTCCTCGTCGAGGGGCTTGCCGGGACGGGCCTCGAAGGCGCCTCCATGCATCTTCAGGGCGCGGATGGTGGTGGTGATGACCACGCAGTCAGGGCTCATGCCCGAGTAACGGCATTTGATGTTCATCATCTTCTCCGCCCCCATGTCGGCCCCGAATCCCGACTCCGTCACCACGTAGTCGGCCATCTTTATGGCCACCAGGTCGGCGACGATGGAGTTGTTGCCATGCGCGATGTTCGCGAAGGGCCCGGTATGCATGATGCAGGGGTTGTGCTCCAGGGTCTGGATAAGGTTGGGCTTGAGGGCCTCCTTGAGGAGCACGGACATGGCGCCGGCGGCCTTGACGTCCTCGGCGGTCACCGGCTCGCCGTCGTAGGTGTAGGCGACCACGATGCGCCCCAGGCGCTCGCGAAGGTCCTTGAGGCTGGTGGCCAGGGCCAGGATGGCCATGACCTCAGAGGCCACGGTGATGTCGTAGCCAGTCTGGCGGGGGTAGCCGTTCTCCCTCCCGCCCAGGCCGATGACGATGTCGCGCAGGGCGCGGTCGCTGATGTCCACCACCCTCCTCCAGGAAATGGTAAGGGGGTCGATGTTGAGTGGGTTTCCCAGGAGGATGCTGGTGTCGATCATCGCCGCCAGCAGGTTGTTGGCCGCGCCCACGGCGTGGATATCGCCGGTGAAATGAAGGTTGAGGTCCTCCATGGGAACCACCTGCGAGTAGCCCCCTCCCGCCGCGCCTCCCTTGATGCCGAACACCGGGCCCAGCGAGGGCTCGCGCAGGGTGAGGCAAACGTTCTTCCCGATCTTGGCCAGCGCCTCCGTCATGCCGATGGAAGTAACCGTCTTGCCCTCCCCCAAGGGGGTGGGGGTAATGGCGGTGACGTCGATGTACTTACCGTTGGGTCGGTCTTTCAATCTCTCCAGGACCTGTTCGAAGTTGATCTTCGCCTTGTACTTGCCATACAGTTCGATCTCGTCCTCCTCCAGTCCCATCTTCTTGGCGATCTCCGCGATGGGCATTAGTTCCGCCGCTTGGGCGATCTCAAGGTCACTCGGAATCATGCTGCAACTCCTTTCCTCTTCTCTCAAGTGACGGGCCCTTGCTCGGTCTTTCTCGCGACCCCATCGGTCTTACAAATGGTTTTCGGGCATATATTTAACCGAAGGCTCTCAGCCTGCTCGGCCTGGAGTCCCCGGTGAGTCCTCATCGCGGATTTTCGGTGCTCCGGCACCCTCGCCAGCACACCGAGGGTATTATATCCACTGTGAATGGCTATTGCAAGGAAGTTGCTTGCTCAGCTTCATACGCGGTTCGGGTAGCCGCCTCCCACCACCTCCCGGCCGCGAAAGCATCCGCGAGGCGACGCACCGCAGCGGCAGTCGCATGCCCATATCTCACGCCGGAAAAGCAGACTGCGGAGTCATTCCATGCGTCCGCGAGGGAAAACTTGAAAAGTTGAGGGCATCCACTCTCCGCCTTGCTGGCCTCAGGTCGCCCGCAAGGCAGCCCGTTAACCTTGCACGTAATCGGTTTGGCCGCCGGAAACCGCCCCTAACGCTCCGTGCGGCAACGGCCTGCCCGCCCTTGCCGCGCCCACGCCCCCATCATCCCTGGGTGATGGTGGAGGCCTCTTTCTCCTCAACCCCCTCCGAACCCTCGTAGTATATATCCTCCCTCTCCAGGATATCCGCTGGATAGGCGCCGACCATCTGCCACCCAGCCTCAGGTCCTCGGGCAGGGAGGCGGCGAGCATCTCCGCCTGCTCTGGAGGCAATCCCGCTTTCAGGACGGCCACCACGGCCATCACCACCGCGTCAGCCTGATGCACCGATTCCAGGCCTGCCGCTTCCTTTACCTTCCTCAGGAACTCCTCGCGCATCATGGCCAACCACCACTTTTCCATCCGATACCCGTTATCGCGCCTATTGATATTGTTCCCCTTCCTTAAATTGATGATCATCGTCACGAAAGGGGCTTTCGATTAGCGGACGGTGGTCCCTCCGCGGGGGCTGCGGGATAAGCCGTACGCGGTATCCCCTTGCACGCATTCTTCGGTATATCCCGGCGAAGAAGAGACACGAGGCGGACGTGTTGCGAGCGCCGCGGCGCCTGCGCTGCTCCCGTCAGGGCGGCGGGCCTTGCGCTCGAGGGCGGCCCTCATTCCCCACCACTTCACGGCCTTAAACTCTGCCTGGGTTATTCTTCCAATGATCCGCTATGGCCTGGGCCACCATCGACTCGTAGCCGAAAAGAAAATGGTCGGCACCCTCCAGAATAACCAGCTTCCCTCCCAGTCTCCCGGCGAGCTCCCGCAGCCTGCCTTCCTCCGCGAACTGGTCTCGCGAGCCCGCGACCAGCAGGACATCGGGAAGCTCCGACGCTTCCCTCCCCTCGAGGAAGTGGAAGAAATCGAAGCCCACCAGGGGAGGGCTCACCAGGGCGAGCCGGCGGCAACACCCCGCCTCGACCGCCCACCTAAGCCCCACCCATGACCCGAAGGACCACCCGGCCAGGGAGAGGTCCTCCGCGTCCACCTCCTCCCTCTCCCGCAGGTAACGGTGGGCTCCCCGGATATCCTCCGGCTCCCGCAACCCCCCCGAGGACTCGCCCGTGCTGCGCCCCACGCCCCGGAAGTTGAAGCGCAGGCAGGCCCAGCCCTGCCCGCAAAGCACCTGGGAGAGCACCTGGAGCAGGGGCACGTGCATGGATCCCCCGCCCAGGGGGTGGGGGTGGCAGAGGATACAGGCGGGGTGCGGGCCCTCCCCCTCCGGAATCTCGAGAATCCCCTCAAGCCTTATGTGTTCGACGCTGTCAGCGTAAAAGGCCACCTTCTCCCGCATCATTGCCTTTCATCCCTTCTTCTCACGCGCAGGCCGCTCCCCTCCCACCGCCGGAGGCAGCGGCGCGCTGCAAGGCGGGGAGCCCCTCCGCCCGTCTCTCACGCTCCCTTTCCCGCCCCGAGCGGAGCCGGCCGTCTCCTCCCCTCGCTGTACCCCTTCCCGAGAAATCAAGCTTACAATAGATGCAGCTCCGGGAGAACCGGGTTCTGATATATTGGAGATGCCGGCGCGAGGTGCAGCGCCGCTCAGCTTTGGGTGAAGTTCGCTTGAGCAGAGGGAGTCGCACATGGATTACGATGTCGTCGTCATAGGTGGGGGATACGCGGGCCTTTCCGCGGGAGCGCTGCTCGCCCACGGGGGCTACCGGGTGCTGCTGCTCGAGAAGGCGCGTTCCCTGGGGGGCAGGGCCGCCTACCTGGAACGCGACGGTTACACCGTGGAATACGGGCTGCACGACAACCGCTTCGCCTCGCAGGGCGCGGCGGCGGCGGTCTTCCGCCGCCTTGGCCGTGAACTGCGCTTCCTGGAACCCGGCGAGCCTGAACTCTACCGCGGTGGGGAATTCCACCCTCTCCCCAACAACGTGGGGAAGATACTGCGCTCCCCCCTGCTCCCCTTCCCGGCCAAGCTCAGCGCCTCCCGCTACCTGTTGAAGCTGGTTCTGGGCAGCCCAGCTCGCAAGTACCAGCTGTCCCTGGAGGAGATGACCTCCCGCTGCCGCTCCGCGGAAGCCCTGGAGCTCCTCCGCGTTCTCTCGGGCATAGGCATCATCGCCCCCGACCTGCGCCACGCTTCCGCGGGAGAGATGGCCGCCTTCCTGAAAAAGGCCCTGCGCGCCAAGGTGAAGGTGGGATACCCCGAGGGCGGGACGCGCCAGATCATCGAGGGCTTGCGGGAGGAGATAGAGAAGAACGGCCAGATAATGACCTCCGCCAGGGTTACCCGCCTCACGCTGCGCAAGGGGATCGTGGGGCAGGTCAAGACGGAAACGGCCGCCTACGCGGCACGGGCGGTGGTCAGCGCCATACCCGTGCAGGAACTGCCCGATCTCTTCGGCGGCAAGGACCTTCCCATCAAGTTCGTGAAGAAGGCAAGGGAGCTGGTGCCCACGGCGGGGATAGCCCTGGACGTGGGGCTCAAGGAGAAGGTCAGCGACAAGAACGGCCTTCTTGTCACCTCCGACCCCCTGACCATGGGGCAATTCACCTCCAACATCGACCCGGGCATGGCGCCGGAGGGGAAGCAGCTCCTCTCCTGGTACTACCCGCTTCCCCAACCATGGATGAAGAACGCCGAGAAGGTAGGAAGGGAGGAAGGGAGGCTGCGGGATCTCCTGCGGGAGATGTTTCCCGGCATATGGGAGGTGGTGGACTGGGAGCGCGCCATGCACCTGAGCATGGTGGACGGCTTCCTGCCACGTCCCGGCCAGACCAGGGAGGACCGGCCCGGCTTCACCATCCCCTCCATCGACAACTTCTTCCTCTGCGGGGACACCACGGGGGCCGAGGGCACGGGCGGCGACGCCGCTTTCAACTCCGCCATGCGGGTGGCGGACCTGGCGCACCGTTACCTCCAGGAAGCCCCCGAGGAGGAAGGCGAGTAGGACTGAGGCGGCAAGCGGCGAGGTTAAGCGCGAATAAGGGGGAGGAACCATGGAAAGACATCCCGACCTGGCGAATGCCGGGGACTGCGCCCTGGTGGTCATCGACCCCCAGGAGAAGCTGGTGCGCATGATCCACAACCGCGAGGAGGTGGTGGCCGCCATCTCCCGCCTGTTGCGCTTCGCCTCCATCTTCCGCCTGCCGGTGATCCTCACCGAGCATTACCCGCAGGGCCTCGGCCACACCGTGGACGAGATCAAGGAGAGCCTCCCCTCCTACCGTCCCCTCGTCAAGCGCATCTTCAGCTGTTTCGGGGTCCCGGAATTCTCCGAGGCCGTAAAGAAGAACGACCGTAAGAGGCTGCTGGTCTGCGGCATAGAGACCCACATCTGCGTGTGCCAGACGGTCCTCGACGCCCTTCACCGCGGCTACCAGGTGCAGGTGGTCGCGGATGCCACGGGTACCCGCAAGCCCGGGGATCACGCCATGGCCCTGGAGAGGATGCGGCGCGCGGGGGCCACGGTAACCACCTCGGAAGCCCTCATTTACGAGGTGACCTACCGCGCGGACGGCGACGAGTTCAAGCAGGTGCTGGACCTGGTGAAATGAACCGCATGAGGCTTGCATACACGGCAGGCGCTTGCGCGCTGGGCTTCTTCCTCCTGGGACTGGGAGGGGTGTTCAGCAATTTCTACATGGTCGTGCTGGGGATCATGATCGTCGCCTCATCGCTGGCCACCCTGACCATGCCCCGCCCATGACCCATAGGACCTGCCCGGACGCGAATGCCGCCCGACTCCTCCCCGGGCCTTGCGGGGATGGTAAAATGGCTTTTTGCCGGATGCCGCAACGGAGCGACCGCCCGCGCCGGTGACGGCGGCATCCGCGCGAGGGGCGAGCACGAGCGCGGCAAGGGCGGAAAACGACGGAAGAGCAACGGGCGCCAGGTGACGGAAGATGAGCGAAGCGGCGGAAAACGACCTCCCGCAGGAGCATTACCCCGACCTCATCCTGACCGGGGAGAGGACCCTTCCCGGCATCCGGGAAGAGAACTACTGGTTCCAGCGCCACCTGGTCGCCTACCGTTTCCTCCTCCCCATGGCCGCCGGCAAGCGGGTGCTGGACCTGGGAAGCGGCGAGGGATACGGGACGGCGCTGCTGGCCTCGGTGGCCCGGGAGGCGTTGGGGGTGGACCTGGCACCCGAAGCCGTCTACCATGCCCGGCGCACCTACCGGAGGCCCAACCTGCACTTCCTCTACGGGGACATCTACGACCTCGGCCTGGAGGACGCCTCCTTCGACCTGGTCTGCTCCCTGCAGGTGGTGGAGCACCTGCACCGGCCGGAGCGCTTCATGGAGGAGGCGCGCCGCGTGCTCAAGCCGGGAGGGTTGTGCGTGATCACCACCCCCAACCGCCTCATCATCTCCCCCGGGAAGGATTCGCCTGTTAACCCCTTTCATATCAGGGAGTACGACTGCCGGGAGTTTCTCGCCTTCATGGAGGAATTCTATGCCCGCGTGGAGGTGAAGGGGATCTTCCACGCGCGCCTGCTCCGCCTCCACGACCTGCTGCGTCGGCGCAATTTCTCCCAGTACTGCCTGGAGCTGCCGCCTCTCTGGGAACGTTTCTTCTACCGCCCCGTCTTCATCCCCCTCCTGCGCACCGGGGATTTCAAGATCCGCGGGGACCGCCTGGAGGACGCGCTGGATTTCATCGGCCTGGGATGGAAGGAACTGCCAGGAACGGACGGCGACCATGTGTAAGCCGAGCATCGCCGTTCTCCTCCATACCCACATGCCCTACGTGCGGCGCAACGTCGACTGGCCCGTGGGGGAGCAGTGGATCCTCGAGGCCTGGGCGGAGTGCTACCTGCCGGTCTGGGAGATCGTCGCCGAGCTGACGGAGGGGAAGCTGCCCGGGAAGCTGGCCTTAACCTTTACCCCCGTCCTCTGCGAGCAGCTCCAGGACCCCCACCTGCAGGAGCGCTTCGACGGCTACCTGGATAACCGCATCCGCCAGGCGGAAGGCGAGAGGGAGAGGTTGCGCGCCATGGGAGAGGAGGCGCGGAGCGAGCTCGCCTCCTTTTACCGCGGGAAGCTACGCGATCTGCGGGCTCTCTACCGGGAGCGTTTCCGCCACCGCATGTTGGAGGTGCTGCGCGAGGGCATGGAGGCGGGGGTGCTGGAGGTGCTGGCCAGCTCCGCCACCCATGCCCACCTCCCGCTCCTTTCCTCCGAGAGCTGCCGCACGGCTCAGGTGGCCGTGGGCCTGGAGAGCTACCGCCGCGCCTTCGGGCGGGAACCGCGCGGCTTCTGGCTGCCCGAATGCGCCTACACCCCGGACCTGGACGGCCTCCTGGACCGCTTCGCCCCTCCCCTCTCCTACGTCGTCCTCGACTTCTCCGCGGCGGAGAACGCGCCGCAGGGGGTGTCCACCTGGGAGCCCTGCCGGCTGGGGTCCACGTCCCTGGTCGCCCTGCTGCGCGACCCGCTGGCGCACCGCCTGGTGTGGGCGGAAGACGGTTACCCCTCGGGAGGAAATTACCGCGATTACTCCAAGAAGGACCACGAGGGCCACGGTTTCCAGTACTGGCGCATCACCTCCTACACCACGCCCATCGACGAGAAGGAGGTCTACCGGCCGGAGCAGGCGGAGGAGGCGGCGCGGGAGGACGCCCGCGACTTCGCGGAGCGCATGCTCGCGAGGGCACGCGAGCTCGCGGGGGAATACGGGGGCGCTGGCGCCGGCCCCCTGCTCCTCGTCGCCTACGACACGGAGCTCTTCGGGCACTGGTGGTACGAGGGGCCTTTCTGGCTGCGCTCAGTGCTGCGTTCCCTCCATCCCCACCTTGCCCTGCCGGGGAAGCTGGCCGGGGAAACGCGTCCCGGTGCATTGCCGAGCATCACTCCCTCCTGCACGGCATGGAACGTGGACGGGACCTTCGCCACCTGGCAAAACCCTCGCACCGCCGACATGTGGGAGGAGACGAGGCGCATGGAAGGCGAGTTCCTCTCCAGGGCAGCGCGGGCAGGGGCCGGGGGAAGCCCGCGCGTCCTGGCACAGGCGGCGCGCGAGCTGCTCATCCTGGAAGCGAGCGACTGGCCTTACATGGTCACCAGGGACGCCGCCGCCGAATATGCCCGCCTGCGCTTCCGCTCTCACTGCCGCCGCCTCTCCCTCCTGCTGGAAGCGTTCGACGGGGGGTGTGAGGACGGCGGACTGCTGCGCGAGCTGGAGGAGACCGACAACCTCTTCCCGTGGCTGCACCCGGGGTACTGGAGGGCATAGGGAGGGTGTCCGGCGACAGGGCTTCCGCAGCGGCCTCCGGCGTCGGCCCTTTCACCATCTGGTAATCTATGGAAGGCAATGGGCCGGCGTTCCGTCGTATGAACGCGCGCTCTTGCAGGGTGTCCGGCAATCCCCTGCCACCTTTTCCCAGGCAAGGCGAGGGGAATCGGTTGACCCCGCTTGCGCGCTTACGGTATCGTGTGATTATCGAAGAAACGGCCATCGCCGTTCAGCGGGAACGGTGTTCCGCGCGCGGCGACGAGAACGGGGGGTTGAATTGGCGGAGGGAATGGTCAGCATAGTAATCCCCGTGTATAACGAGGAGGAGGCCATAGCGGGCGACATCGAGGCCATCACCGATACCATGAGCAAGACCGATTACGAGTGGGAGCTCCTCGTAGTGAATGACGGCTCGACGGATGGGACCAGGGAGATCGTGGAGAGGTACCCGCAGGCAAAGCTGATAAACCATCCCTATAACCTGGGAGGGGGCGCCGCGCGCAACACGGGGATCCGCAGGGCGCGGGGGGAGATCGTGGTCATCGCAGACGGGGACGGCACCTACCCCCTGCAGGATATCCCGCGCCTCATCGAGGCCCTGGAGGATTGCGACATGGTGGTGGGGGCGCGAACCAAGGAGGCGGGGACCATGAAACTCCTGAGGACCCCGGCCAAGTGGTTCATCCGCAAGCTGGCGGAGTTCATAACCTCCAGCAAGATCCCGGACCTCAACTCGGGCATGCGGGCCATGCGCAAGGACATCTTCATGAAATTCATCGACATGCTCCCGCAGGGACACTCCTGGGTGAGTACCATCACCCTTTCCTTCCTCAGCCGCGGCTACCTGGTGGGATACCTCCCCATCGACTACTACCCCCGCAAGGGCAAGTCCACCTTCAAGCCAGTTAAGGACTCCATGAACTACCTCATGCTGGTCTACCGCACCGTCATCTGGTTCAACCCGCTGCGCATCTTCCTGCCCCTGGCGATGCTCCTGCTGCTGGGAGGCATAGGAAAGGCCACGGCGGACATGCTCCGCTATAGCCTGCACATTGCCACCTCCACGGTGGTCATCCTCATTGCCGCCCTGCAGATCTTCACCATCGGGCTGCTAGCGGACCTCATCTCCAAGCGAACGGGACTCTGAGAGAGAAGTGTCCGGTCACCGAGCAAGACCTCCCCGCGGTCCGCGAACTGGATATACCGCGCGCCGCATGCCGCGGGAGCACGGGAACGGGCGCTCGCGGGGGCGGCATGGCTTCTCGCCCCCCACGGGCTTTAGGGAGTGTGCCACATGAGCGGGGCCGGGGCCAGGCCGAGGCATGGTGGGGAGACGGTGGCCACCGGCATCGCCTCGCTGGCCGCCAGCCAGGCGGCCTTCATCCTCTTCGGCTACCTTTTCTACATCTACCTGGCGCGCAAGCTGGGACCCGTGGATTACGGGCTTTTCGGTTTCATATTCACCGTCCTGGTCTGGCTGGAGCTGATGACATGCGGGGCCAGGGACGCTCTCATCAAGTACCTCAACACCTATCCGGGATCGCTTCCCGTGCTGCGGCGCCCTTTCCTCCTCGCGCAGGCCTCCATCTCCCTGGGCTTCACCGCCCTGGCTTACCTCGCCGCCCTGCCCCTGGCTTTCGCGCAGACCCGCTATGGGCTGCTGTTTTTCGTCGCCTTCCTCGACCTCCCACTCATGGGCTTCTACCAGCTGTTCGTGGGCTACCTGAACGGTTTCCGCCTCTATACCCGGCAGGCCGTCGCCATCGGCATCTACTCCGCGACCAAGGCGGGGGGCATCATACTCTTCGTGCAGCTCGGCCACGGCGTGGGAGGAGCCCTCTTCGGGAATATCTTCTCCACCGTCCTGGCCTTTCTCGCCGCCTATCTCTTCTACCTCCCCAGGAGCAGGGAGGAAGTGCGCGCCGGGGCGGCGGATTTTACCCTCCGGGAGGTGGAAAGGGAGCTGGCGCTGGGCCGCATCGTGAAGAGCTCCTTTCTCTTCGTGCTCGTGCCGCTCTTCTACAACCTCCTCATGAGCATGGACATCTGGGTGGTGAACCTGGTGGTGGGCGGGGAGACGGTGGGCTACTACGTGGCCGCCTCCACCGTGGCCAAGAGCATCTTCTTCCTCTTCTCCGCCTTTTACCTGACTCTCTTCCCGGTGACCGTTTCCTCCTTCCGCGATGAGGATGCCGGTAAAATCCAGGGTATATTCTCCCTTTCCTTTAGCATCTTTTTCTGCACCGCCCTTCCCTCGTCGCTGCTCCTCTCGTGCAACGCGGGAGAGATAACGCGCCTGGTTTACGGGGCGGCTTACCAGCGCACCGGCTCCATCATCAGCGTGCTGGCCATGGCCCACTTCCTCCTCGCCCTCAACGTCTACCTGCTCTACCTGCTCTTCGCGGGAGGGCGGCAGAGGCAGGCGGTGCGCATAATCGCCCTCACCATAATATTGGGCATCGTGGCCATAGCCGCGCTCACGGCATGGAAGAAAGATATGGGGGCCGCCTCCGGTGCCGCTCTTACCGCCCTCGCGGGCGCCGCCCTCTCCTATCTCGCCATCCATAGGGGCATGGGGTTGTGGTGGCCGCTGAAGAGGCTGGCCGCATGCGTTTTTCTTTCCCTTCTCTGTTTCCTGCCCCTCGCCTTCCTGCCCAAGAGCGAGACCAGCTTCATCCCCCTTTCTCTCCTCTTCTCGCTCGTCTATTATCTGGCGCTCAGACGTATGGGTTTCCTTGATGGTCTCATGCGTAAGCCACGGCGGCATGCGGGGTTGAACCGCTAGGCATTATGCCGATGCCACCATCCCGTGACCGGGAGGCCTGGCGTTGCGGAGTGATAGCTCCGCCCGGCGGTCCCGACGCTCGTATCCTTACCCCCCGGCCCGGCCTTCCCAACGCCTACCCCAATGCTCCGTCCTGTAAGAACTAAGGATCTCCACCCAACTTGCCCGGGAACGGCCGAGTTGGTCGCAGCGCAGCCTGCGGGGCGAGGCCACCGCACGGCGTCCCGGGCCGGAAGAAGGAAGGGTCTCTCCCTTGCGGGGGATGGGTGCGGCGAAGGCCCGTCCAGAGGGCCGAGTCGCACTCCATCCCCAGGAACGACCCCTCTCAGACATAAACGCGGTTTGACCCCAAAGTATGTCTGTAAAAGGCAACGAATGGGGCCCGACCCCGGATATTGACGGGCGGGCCGTGAGACATGCGCGTGTGTTATTATCTTATTATCTTGTTATCAAATACCCGCAGGATGCGGGCGACCCTGACGGGCGCATATTCCGCGGAAGCAAGAAAGTTGGTGACACGAGGGGTTGCAGAAAGGCCAGGGGGAGAAGAGATTTACCTACCTGCTTGCCATCCTGGTGGCTATCTTCGCGGTGATCCATTTCATCATCAACGTCTTCCTGGGAATGCACATCGACGAGGCCAACTGGTGGCTTGCCAGCAAGCACCTGTCGGCGGGGTATTTCTTCCACCCGCCCTTTATCGCCTTCGAGCTGGCCTTCCTCATGAAGCTCTTCGGGGAATCGCCCGCCGCCCTGCGCGTGGGCTCCCTCGTCTTCGTGTGCGCTTCCCTCCCTCTCTTCTACTACCTGTCCCTGGAATTTTTCGGAAACAGGAAGCGCGCCTCCTACTCCACGCTCATCTTCTCGCTGCTACCCATCACCAACTACTGGCTGCTCATCGCCAACCAGGACGCGCCCTTCATCTTCTTCTGGCTGCTCACCGTGCTGCTCGCCTGGAGAGCGGTGCGCGGCGAGAGGAGGCGTTACTGGTACCTTGCGGGCCTAACCTCGGGGCTGCTCATGCTCTGCAAGCTGCAGGGCGCCCTCTTCTTCCTGGGCCTGCTGATCTTCCTGGCCACGCGGCAGGAGGGTCGCGTCTGGCTGAAGAGGAAGGAGCCCTACCTGGCCTTCCTCATCGTGGTCCTGATGTTCATCCCCACCCTGATATGGTACGCCCAACATGACTTCCAACCCATAATCTACCAGCTGAGCAACCGGCCGGGCTTTGTCAAGCATGGCCTCTTCGACTACATACTCAAGATAATCAAGCACGTGGGTTGGGAGATGGCGGTGCTCACCCCCTTCGTCTACCTGCTGAGCCTCTTCGGGGTAATATACCACGGCTGCCTCGGCTTCAAGAAAAGGGAGGAGGTCTCCCTTTACTTCTTCTGGCTCTCCGCCACCGTCATCGTCTTCTTCACCATCACCGGCGGCCCCCCCTACTGGTCATTTCCGGGGCATGTCGTCTCCCTGCTTGCCGCCGGCGCCTCCTTATCCGCGCTCATGGAGAAGGCGAGGTCGCGCCTGCTGGCCCGCTGGTGGAAGCCCGCGGCGGTGGTGCTTCTCATGGTGATCCCGTTGCTGGCGAGCACTTACGTCCTCGGCTTCGCCCTTAACCGCTCACAGCTTCACGTGGGTTGGGAGGAGATCGCGGACGAGGTATACCGGGTACGCCAGGAGATGGAGAGCCCCGAGGTTTACCTGGCGGGACCCTACCATTTCCTGGTAAACGGCATAGCCTACCATCTAAAGGAAAGGGTGGACGGTTACACCCTCCTCTTCCGGGTCTACGAGACGGAGAACTTCGGGGTGGATACCACCTACGACCCCTGGGTCTATGTCGGGGACCTGGTGGGCAAGGACCTCGTCTTCGTGGACGAGGAGGACAACCCCGACGATTACTTCACCCCCTCCTCCTACTGGGAAGAGAAGCTGCCGCCCTATTTCGAGCGCGTGGAGGGACCCGAGCTCTTCCGGGTGATGCGCGGCGGCGAGGTCTTCCGCACCTTCTACATCTTCAAGTGCTACGGTTTCAAGGAAACCGACGAGAACATGGACAAGCGGGGCGATATCCGTGACTACCTGGAGAGGAGCGGGCAGGATTAGCCCCGCCCTCCAGTGAGGGGCGGCTCAGCGCGGCCGCGCCAGGACCACCGTCCACGGGAAGGGGGTGCGGGTTTCCAGGATATGTAGGTACCGGGAAACCAGCCCGCGGAAACCGCCGGGCGACCAGTGGTTTATATGCCCGGGGGTGTTGCCCAGCCTCCTCAGGTACTTGCCGCGCATGACGTTTAGCACCCTCCAGACCGGCTCGCTGGGCACACTTGCCAGGACGTACTTGCCGGCAACCTCCGCGAGCCTCCGCAGCCCCTCCTCGGGCTTCTCCAGGTGTTCCAGCACCTCGCAGCAGACCAGCAGGTCGCACCCGTCCCGGCCCCTCTCCAGGTCGTAGATGCTCCTGACGTAGAACTCGATGCCTTCCCCGCCGTGCAGCCCCTCCACCTCCTTGATCACCTCCGCGGAGAAGTCGCATCCCTTGACCGGCGCCACCTCCAGGCGGGAGATGAAGGATGCCAGGTGGCCCTCGCCGCACCCCACCTCCAGGATGGATTCCACCCCGTCCGTCCCCTCCCGTATCAGGTCCGCCACGGTCTTGAGGAAGTTGTCGACCAACCTCCTGGCCAGGGGGTTGGAGGTATGGTACTTGTCCTCCCAGTTCCCCGCCGGTATCCCTACGCCTCTTGCATCTTTCATTTGGGGCTTGCCTCCCGTGGTTCGGCTATAGGAAAGTTCCCCCCGCGCCGCGGGGGGAACCTGACACTTGCTCGCGTGAAGGCGGGCCTACTCGGGGAGCAGCACCACGTCGTCGAACCAGGCGCTCCCCGCGAGATTCCCGCCGGATCCGTTCACCAGCCGCAGGCTCACCTTGGCGGAGGCCGCGCCGGCCGGAGCAGTGGCCTTCAGGGCGAGGGGATCCCATTCCAGGCGGGCGAAGTCGTTGTTTATCGCACTGCTCGGCGAGGCGCTCTGGCCGACGGCGTTCCCCGAGGAATCGAGCCACTCTATGCTCATCTGCAGGGAAGCTCCCTTGAGCAGCCTCGTCCTGGCGAAAGCGTACAGGTTGTAGCTCTTGCCGGCCTCCACGCTCACGGGGCCGCTCTCCCAGGAACCTCCGTTGCCGTTCGACTTGATCCTGGCACTGCGGTTGCCTGAATGCGAGGCCTGGTCATAGGCGCCGTAGAGGGCCCCGCCGTTCCCGGGCAGCCACCCCGTGGGGTAAGCCCCCGCCTCGCCCTCCTCGAACCCGGCGTTCGCCAGCAGCCCTGCGGGCGCGCTCGCGGAGACCTCGATGGTCAGGGTCCGGGTCGTCGTCGTTGCGAGGTCCTTGAATACCAGCGCGGCGCCTTCGCGATTATAACCCACGCCCTCCGCGAGGATGGCGCCGTCGAGCTTCACCGTCAGGTGGGAAGCCGCGGGCCAGGCGTGCACCAGGCGCAACGTGGTCTTCCCGCGCACGTCGTTCACGGGCATGACGTGCGGCCCGGTAGCGTTGCTCAATTGCACGGTGAGGGTCTTCCCCTTCTCCACCGCCAACCCCGCCTGCATGAGGTCCAGGGTGACCTCGGAAAGGTTGCGCGCGCCGAGGTTCAACCCGCTCAGGTCCTCGGCCACCTTCGCGCGCGCCACCCCCGCCTCGGCGCCCGCCGCCGCGTCCCTCTTGAAGCGCAGCCAGTAAGCGGCGCTCTCCGCGTCGTCGTAGGTCTTGTAGGCCACCTCGCGCGGGAAGCGGGCGCGCGTGAACTTGCGGAAGAAGGCGACGGTTGTGTAGTAGGACTCCAGGAAGCCGTGGCCCGAGTAGGCGTTGGTGGAGTATTCGGAGTAATAAGGCCCTGTGGCGGACCAGCCCTTCAGCAGGTTGTAGAGGTCCTTGCCGTTGGCGTAGGTGGAGGTCGCCGGGGAATAGGGCGCCGGCGCCTGCACCTGCGTGAACCCGGAGTTGTCCTCCTTCCACTTCCACCACAGCACCACCAGGTTCTTGTAGTCGTTGGGGAAGATGGAGTCGGTGGCGCCGTGCACGATGCGGATGG